>Ga0208184_100099_pt1 | contig 36495 bp, 39 predicted proteins | sample Virmet3651_4511_FD_185736 | JGI IMG/M metagenome (GOLD analysis project Ga0208184, IMG submission 185736) | Marine viral communities from the Southern Atlantic ocean transect to study dissolved organic matter and carbon cycling - metaG... | ecosystem: Environmental > Aquatic > Marine > Oceanic ... | reverse complement strand
CCGGGTGACGAACTCTTAGCATTCCTCGAAGCGCTCTGAATTATGCCGACACGCCGCGCCGATCTAACTGAAACGCAACTGGTCGTTCGGATCGGCGCGGCATAATCCGAAGCGCGGCATTATGGGCCAGCTCATGGGCCCAGACCCCGTAGAAATTGCGCGGGTCCTGGAACCGCGTGATGGATGGCATGTAGACCTTGTCCACGGGGGGCAAATAGTACGCCTCCGTGCCCGTGAAGACGGTCATGATGTCGATGGCATCGAAAAACGCCTGCATGTGCGGGATGGGCTCGGACGGGGGATTTTCAGGCGCTGGAGCGGGGTCCGGATAGAAACTGTCGGGCAGGCCCTCGATCTGGCAGGCATTGAACACGCGGTAGGATTTCTGGAAGCGAAAGACGCGGGCTTCCTCAGAGCTATCATCCCCATCGCTGCGACCGTCCTCATCGGCGGCGTTCGTCCGGCTTTGTCCGTAGTAGACGACGACAGACGACTTCTCGCCCTTGCGGACCTTTGCGTCCAACGCATTGGCCTGCGGCAGCGTCATCCAGAAGGGAGAGCTGTGGCCCGCCATCACGGTCCGCATGGTCAGCAGGAAATTGTTCACGCCCTGGTAGGGTTCCCCGCCCACGCGCAGGGGGCGACAGCTGCCACCTGCGGTCCATGGCTTGCGCCACGGCAGGACGCCGCGCTCGATGATGCGGATGATTTCGTTTGTGATGACCTCGGAGGCATCGAATTTGGGCGTACGGGATCGGGCCATGGCTGGCCTCCTTTTCGAGTTTTGGTGAGAGGGAGTGGTGACTAGGTTGACCGACGGGGCCGCGGATCGTTGGCGATCTTGGCACCGAGGGCTTCGACCATGTCGATGTAGGTGGTCAGCGAGACGGACCTGCCAGGACCGCAAGGGTCAGGGTCGGTCGATCCGTCCCGCGCCACCCGCGGCAGGTTCGCGAAGACGATGACATCGGTGACGGTTCGGATATCGATGAACGGAGTCCCTCGTGCGACCGCAAGAGCGGCCAAGGGAAAGCGCTCGATCGGCGCGAAGGTCGAGACGGTGGTCCAACCGAGATGGAGGAATGTCCCACCCTCCCCGCAGATCACATGCGCGTTTGGCAATGACGCCGCCTGCTTCAGATAGCCGAAATCACGCAGGACGGTCTGGCGTTTGAGCCGCTGTGCCAGCGCCGTTTGGCCAGTTCGGCGCAGCTCTCTATGCCGCCACCAGGAGGCGGCGGTTGCGCGGAGCACGCGCAAGACACCTGATTGCATAGGAATGCCCTTCATCCGGAACGGCAGACCGGAACCCGGCCCGGACCCATCTGCGGGACCCCAAAGGCCCTCATCCGTCAGTCACAAAACCCGAAGAACACTTTCACTTTCCAACCGCCAACTGGACCGCGGAAACTGACAAGGGTCCGACACCACCGCGATTCCCAAGGACTTCATGCAGTCAGTGCCGGTTGGGGTCCAAGATCGGCAAGGTATATCGGCAACCCCAGCCCGACCGCAGCAGTCTTTGGCATATTATCAATAATTTATCTGATGTTCTCGATCGGCAAAAAACGCGCCTACTGCGACTTTTCAGGCCCAAAAATCAGGATTTCCGGCGTTCAGAGCAATGCAGCGTTACGGATTAGCATGGGAAACGAAGGCACAGCGCCTCCTGACAGCTTGAAATTCAGCAATATTGTCGCTATATACCGTCAGTATCACTGTAGGAGCATAGATCATGCACATCACGAACTTTGCTGAAGCTGGGCAATTCGAACCGCGCAAGATCGCCGCGGTGCTACGCACGTCAGCAGAAGAGATCGCATTGACCGTCGGCTTGGGCAAAGACGCGTTGCAGAGGCGAACCCGCATTGGTTCGGACAAGACGCAGCGCCGCCTGCGCGAATTGGTAGAGGTGCTGAACAAAGTCGAGCCCCGCTTCGGCTCAGAACTGATGGCCTATGCATGGTACCGGTCAGAGCCCCTGCCCGGCTTTGATGGCCGGACAGCCATGCAGCTGGTGCAGGAAGGCAAAGCTCAGCAAGTTCTGGAATACATCGATGCGGTCGATGCGGGTGTCTTTGCCTGATGCCGCTGAAAGATGGGCGCTACACGGGGCCACTCTATCGCGCCCTGAACCCGGTCTATGCGCGTGAACCTCTGTCCGGACGAGGCGCTGAACTCTATGGAGGGCGCTTCAATGCCAAGGGCACCCCTACCCTCTACACCTCGCTGGATCCCGCGACCGCTCTTAGAGAAGCCAACCAGGTCGGCAGCCTGCAACCCACGATCCTGGTGTCCTACAAGGCCGACCTTGGGCCTATTTTCGATACCCGCGATCAGGACGGACTTGACCGGTATGGCGCGACCGAGGCGATGCTTGCCGACCCTGCATGGCGCATGAAGATGCTCGATGGCCAATTGGTGCCGACACAGGAGTTAGCACGGGCCCTCATAGCAGATCGGTTTGCGGGGCTCCTGATCAAGAGTTTTGCGAAGGGTGCGTCGTTATCGGACTTCAACATCGTGCTGTGGGCCTGGACTGACAACAACGGTTCTTTGGAAGTGGTGGATGACGAAGAGCGGCTGTCACGCATGTGAGTTGTGAGACTTGGTGCCGGATCTGTCCACCGCGGTGGACATCGGCCGGTCGGAGGAGCACGGAATGACCGCGCAGTATCGCCCTATTGGAATTTGGCTCGGTGGCTTTGATGCATGTGGAGAGACCGCGCGTCATTGGACTAGGTGTTTAGTCCCATCGTGTGCTGGTCTAGTTATCTGTGACCATCAGAAGGACGCACTATGGGACAAATTCTTCACGGCAGCGCCACGACCACGCACGCGATCCGAACAGCAATACAGCGATCGTGCGCTTCGAACGCGGCGCTGAGCCGGGAGTTGGGCATCAACGTCAAGACCGTCGCCAAGTGGCGCAAGCGTCAGACGGTTGAAGACGTGCGGATGGGTCCGAAGGAAGCGCATTCGACAGCTCTCAGCGTCGAGGAGGAAGCCGTGATTGTCGCTTTCCGGCGCCACACGCTGCTGCCGCTCGATGACTGTCTCTACGCCCTGCAGCCGAGCATCCCACATCTGACGCGTTCTTTGCTGCATCGATGCCTGCAGCGCCATGACATCAGCCGTCTGCCGGGCATGGAGGGCGACAAGCCGAAGAAGAAATTCAAACGCTACCCCATCGGCTACGTCCACATCGACATCGCCGAGTTGCGCACGGCCGAGGGCAAGCTTTACATGTTCGTAGCCATATACCGGACCTCAAAGTTCGCCTTCGTGCGGCTGGAGAAAAAGGTCGGCAAGATGGCCGCTGCCCAATTCCTGCGCGATCTCATCGCGGCGCTGCCCTGCAGAATCCACACGATCCTCACCGACAACGTCCTATGTCGGGAATTTCCGGCTGCTTAGGTCAGCAGGTCATGGAGCATCCGGAGCCCCGGACGCCCTGACAGGTTTGCCCAGACGGGCTCTGCCGTCAAGAAATGATCTCTTCCATAGCAAACACAGGGTACGCGCTCCGGCGGCCCTCACCGTCCTTAATACGAGATCCCAAATCCCAAGCAGAAAGCCCGAACATTATCTACGAGGTCAGCGAACTGCCTCCACGGCCATTACAGAGAGAGGTACTTCCGCCTGGGCTCACCCCTCGAAGAAGGGGCGATAAGGTTCACCGTGTTTGACCACAGCGTGAACGGTGCGCGCCATCTTGGCAGCAATCGCGGTATAGGCCTTGCGGCGCAGGTGAGCATTGTGCCGGTCCTTCGAAATGTAACGCTCGAACTTGTCGCGGAAGCTGTTTGTCTTCTTCAACGCGGCCGTCTGACCCGCCATCCAGAGCGTGCGCCGGAGCCGGGCATTGCCATATTTGGAGATCTTGCTTTGTCCGCGGACCATCCCGGATTGCACGGTGGCGAGATCCATGCCGCAGAACTTAAGGAACTGGCGGTGATGCCGGAAGCGGCGCAGATCACCCGCCTCAGCCAGGATGGTCATTGCGTTGATCGGGCCGATGCCAGGGATGGTCGTCAGCAGCTGATAGTCAGGCAGGCCGGACAGGAGTTCGACGGATCTGGCCTCAATCTCATTGCGCTGTCGGATCAGGCTGCGGCCTTCGGCGAGAACGAGGCGGAACATACGCACGGCGTCGGAATCCGGGCCGACAGGAAGCCCGACTGAACCCGCAGCAGTCGTGTAAATGTCTGAAAGCAGGCGTTCTTTGGCAACCTTGCGGCCGACGACTTGCCAGGCATCGGCGATGAATGCCTGTCGGCTCATGGCCGAGATCATGTGAGGGGACGGGTACTTATCGAGAAACGCCAGGAACCAATCCGTCCGGGAGCTTCTGTGAAACCGCTCGGCTTCGGGAAAATAAAGAGGCAGGTAATGGGTCAGGATGCGATGCCAGAGTTCGGTCTTCGACCGCGAAACGATCTCATGGGTCTTTGACAGTTCCTGAATGTCAGCGGTTCCGGTGGCCAGCGGATCATGGAAGAACTGCACGGCTCCGATCTCCAGCATGTGAAGGATGACCTGGGCGTCCTTCGGATCGTTCTTGTCCCAGCTGTTATGCAGGGCCTCGCGTGTCCGGGCCAAACCCACGGAGGACACGAGCTTCAGTTCGAACCCCGCTTGGCCGAGATAATGCGCCAGTGCCCGGTGATAGTTGCCGGTTGCTTCGAACCCGATACGAACCGGCAGGCCGTAACCGGAAAGAGCCGCCACCAAACGTTGAAAATCGTCCAGGGTGTTGGTGATGGTCATGCGGCGGCGGCGTTTCTTGCCGGGAACGCCAATCAGCACTTCATGGCGGTGTTTGGAAATGTCGATGGCGACCAATAAGGTCGAGACGGTAAAATCAAAAGCGGTCATAGCCGGTCTCCTCAGCGGTGTGGTCTACGCAAAACCACTGTTGAGACCTGAGACCCGGTTATGGCCACCCGCTGCGCGGTTTGAGGGCTGCGCGCGTGGCCATAACCTCTCAGCGGCCAATCTTCCCGACGTGCTACGGCATCCAGTTCACAAACCGCAAACAGGATCGCTATGCGATGGAGCACATCTTCGACCGGGTCTGCTCAGAGCACGGGATCGAGCATCGCCTGACAAAGGTGAACCATCCCTGGACCAATGGCCAAGTCGAGCGCATGAACCGCACGATCAAGGAAGCGACCGTCAAGCGCTACCATTATGAGGCACACGCTCAACTCGAAACCCACCTCGGCGACTTCATCGCAGCCTACAATTATGCGCGTCGCCTCAAGACGCTGCAGGACCTAACGCCATTCGAGTTCATCTGCAAAATCTGGACAAGAGAGCCAGAAAGATTCACTGTCGATCCAACCCATCACACGCTGGGACTAAACACCTAGTTGCCAGTCAGACGTCCACCGCGGTGGACACTAGGCGGTTTGCATAGCAGTTTTGGATAGTCGCTTGATCAAAGCCACTGGATCAAACTGGTCTTGACGTTGGCCCAAGGTAATACTGTGAAAATACGCTCCAAAGTCCCTGATGCGTTTTCCAAGTTGTAGCATGATGAAGATCGCGCATGACGCTTTCTGAGCTCCTACTGCATTCATGGCTTTCTCGAATGTATCTGGGTGAATCCCCATCATGGGTGCAAGTGTTCGAGCATGGTTTTCAATGTCCAACCAGTTTCTAAGTCTCTCTGTGGAGAACGATGTCGCTTGATCGCAAACTGAGGTTAGCAAGTCTGGTTTCAGAGCTTCATTGCCTATGTTGCTTTCTAAATCTTTTTTTTCTTCTTCAGACTTAGATTGGTGTCGGACAGTTTGTCCGTCATTGGCGGGCAATTCTACAGTTTCTGGTGGGTCATCTGGGGTATGCAAACTCTGGCATTCTCTGTCTGTGTCTGCGAGTAGCGCGTGGTATTCAGGGAGGCTCAGCTTCCTGCGCAGAGCTTTCCGTGCGTGGTTGATGAATGTGTTGCTGGGATCATGCTCTTCCAAATGGGCGAGCTTTGTAAGGATCTGTTTGCGGGCAAATATCCGATCCCGCCGGTTATTTTCCATCTCATGTGCGATGGCGACAAGCTCGTTCGCGCGTTGGAGGAGGGGGGCTAGAGACAGTCCATAGCTGATGCATTGACCGTCGGATGAGCGAACGCGGTAGCGCTTTCGGTTCGAGCTGTCATTGCGCTTGATGAAACCGAGTTCAACGAAACGGTTGATGTGTCTGCGGAGGGTCCGTTCGTCGATACCGCCGACGCGCTGGCAAATCGAGTTGTTGGACGCGAAAACCGTTTCGCCATGGCCTGGTTTCAAGAAACTGAGCATTGCTTGAAGTGTTTGGATATGGCCAGGACGTAGACCGAACACGCTGCGTGCATCTCTCAGTGCCCTGAAGATGGTCCAAATGTCGGTTTCAGCCGCAGAAATTGGACCGCGTGATGCATCAGCACCAGCGGTTCCGATCGATAGTTTTGTAAATGCCATGGTTTGTTCACGACGACCGTTTGGCCCACAACTTCCCAGTCTCTTCCCAAGATTTCGCTCAGAAAAAGGCAATAAAATCCGTCCACCGAATCGGTGACTCTTGACCGGTTTGCTGGAGGTTGCTACATCATGAGTGCTAATCGAATGATGAGGGCTCTCCAGGGGAAACTTTGGGGGGCTCTTTTCTTTCTGGTCTTCGCTTTTCTCCTCTGCTCGCGTTACTCTGTGTGGCTTGGGTTAGGACCCAGAGCCGCTCTCATTCCGCCACTGTTCGAAGAGCTGCAAAAGCGTTGCCTCCGCGCGCTCTTCGAGCCATCGGCCGAATTCTGGGTTGTCCTTCTTGGCGATCTTGATGGCGATCGTTTTCTGATCGACTGTCAGCGTTCCCACAGAGCTACCGTCCCCATCTTTGACGACGGACGTTAGGCTGCGGTTGGCTTGCTTATTGTCGCTACGCGCCTTGTTCGAGCAAGCCGAGTAGACTGCCTGAAACTTCTCCGCGCTTGGAGTGTCGTCGGGCAGGGCGGCAATCGCCTCTTTGGCCGTGTTCACCAGATCTATCTTTTTCGAGAACGCCGCCAGGTCACCCCATTGCCGTCGTCCGATGCCATGTGCCGGCCCGATCAGCTGTACAAGCCCTTCTGGCAGTTGCTCTATGACGACGCGATGGTTGGATACGCCCTGCCGTGTCAAGCCTAGAGCATCCTGAATAACGTTTGGCTTGTAACCTGATTCCTGCATCTCTTTGATAAAAAGAGATTTCTCGATAAAAGACGGGTCTAGTCGGAGGTTGTTCTCTTGGCCCTGTGCGATCAGAGATGCGTCGTCATCCAAGGTTCGAACGATCGCCTTGACCGTTCCGCCGACCATGCGGATTGCTGCAAGTCTGCGTCGGCCGTAGATGATACGGTATCTGTCCGGTTGGGCCGATGGACGGACCATAATTGGCACTTGTTGCCCATGCTTGCGAATGCTTTCGGCCAACTCATCAATACTGGAATCCTCCAGCACCAACCGATCGCGCAGACCATCCATGTCAATCTGATCGGGCTCGATGTCCCGAATGGAATTCGCGGTGATCTCGCGCAAAGAGTCGCGCAAGCCGCCAACAGATCCTGGCAGTTTTGCCGCTTTTGGCGGGGTAGGGGAGGGGGCCGCGCTCTCCTTCTCGTCCTTTGGAGGCTGATTGAAGATATTTCGGGCCATCAGCGACGCCCCCATGCCATTTGGATTGTTTGCTCCAACTCATCGCCAACGCCGTTCACGCTGGTCAGAGCGCGATCAATCGTTTTCCTGATGAACTGGCTCGGATCAACTTCGTAGACGGTTTGCTGGGTCATACCGGCGTCCGAGATTGCTGTAGACTTCAGCATTGGCTCAGTCATGACCTGTCCGGCCAAGATCGATCTCAGGTAGCCCGCCATCTGGGTCTGAGGCCCGTCCGACGGCTCGTATCTCGTGATCAAGAACTTTACGAAGTCCCATGTAACGCGCCGGCCAATGGCTTCTTCGACAGCCTTTACCGTTTCCGAAGCAAGTTTCAGGAACTGGCTCATTGAAGCAATGTCGAGCATGCCTGGTACGACCGTTACCAGGAGTCCCGTCGAGGCTGCCAACGCCGTTAGGGTCAGAAAGCCAAGTTGAGGCGGGCAGTCGATCAGAACGATGTCGTAACGCGCCTCAACTTCCTCAAGCGCTAAGGCGAGGCGCTCCGCAAATATGGGCTGCACCCGACGGGCGAGGGCGTTTGCCGTCTCAGTTTCGTATTCCGAGAGCATTAGGCCCGCCGGAACCATATCGAGCTTATGGAAGTAGGTCGTTTGGATGACGTCGGCGAGTGGAACTTGCTCCTCATATCTCAGAGCATCATAGATTGTGCCGCCTTCAGCGAACTCGAGCTCAGGCCGAAAACCGAAAAAAGTGGTCAAACTTGCCTGCGGATCGAGATCCAAGACCAACACTCGGTAACCTCGCAAAGCATACCGTTGTGCAAGATGGATCGTCGCTGTTGTTTTTGACGATCCGCCTTTGAAATTGACGACAGATATCACCTGGAGACGATCGCCTTCACGTCGACCGGGGCGGTAGCTTTCTGCGTTCTTTCCGGTGCGCCCCAGAATGTCGCGCAGCTTATCGATCTCTTGGGCTGTGTAGAACCGGTGTCCGCGGTTGTCTGTATGAACTTCCGGGAAGCTGCCGTCCTTGTGCCGGTTGCGCAGGTTAGATGTGCTAACGCGCAGGAGGCTGGCAACTTCGGTAGAACTGAAACGGCGCAGGGACTTTCGTTCTTCGGGCTCGAAAGCGATCTTCATCTGGCGATCCAAAGATTCAGCCAGATTGTCGGCAAATGCTCCGATGTCAGAAGAGCCTATGCCTTGCGCGTATCCAACGTTACGATCATCCATGTCCTGCCGCCCACTCTCGGCCTCTGTTGAGGCTCTTGGTCATTCTGACGGTGTACAGCGCGTCTGACGCGCTTTGCCGTCAGAACGGGAATGCCACGATCAAGTGAGTCCGGCAAGAGGAATCTAGATGTAGTGTGAAAGTTATCCACAGCACCAATACGTACAGTCACATCAAGATAACCGCAAGTTGTTGATTTTATGGCAATAAGTCCACAAGACCGTGCTTCAAGCCACTCATGAGGATTGTTTGGACGGTATTGGCTAAACCCATGCAACCAATGGCACAATTGACCTTCTGACGGTGTTTGGAGCGATAGATCCAGCTGTTTGAGCCTCTGCTAGTTACAGTTGGGAGTGAGCCGATTCTGATGAAATTAGGCCAAGCCGCTCCGCTCGTTCGAGCAACATTTTGACCGAAGACGGCTGCCAGTTGGCACGACCTCGAGGGGTCCGTTCGCGCATCGATTCCAGCCGGTCGCAGATCGCCTGCAGCGTGATCTCGGGGTCCGCGCCTTTGATCGCGGCGACAATCGCCGGCAGGCGGTCGTCGGTGTAGCGGCGCCCGGCGCGGGTCAGCACCTCGGCGGGCAGGAACCCGTCGCGCACATAGGCGCGCACGGCGCGCAGCAGGCGGCCCTGGGTCCAGCGCCGATCCGGGGGCAGGGGGGCGTTGATGATCCGCAGCACGTCCTCCCAGGCCATGTCGGGCCGCAAGCGGCGCACATGGGGCACCCAATCCTGCGCGGTCTCGTTCAGGCGCTCCATGTAGCCGTCCTGCCGCGCCAGCCGCACCTTGCGCAGCGCGGCGGGATCCTTGGCGCGTAGCCCAGGATTGCCACCAACGCGCCCTTTGGCGCGCGCAGAGGCAAGCCCGGCCTTGGTGCGTTCGCGGATCAGAGCGCGCTCGAACTCGGCCGCGGCACCCAGAACCTGCAGCGTGAACTTGCCTTGCGGGGATGCGGTGTCGATGGGATCCTGCAGGGAGCGGAAGAAGGCGCCCTTGGCCTCTAGACGTTCGATCACCTCCAGCAAGTGCGACAGAGACCGCGCAAGCCGGTCGATCCGCACAACGACCAGCGTATCGCCGCTCTGGACGCGTTCGAGCACGCGTGCCAGCACTGGTCGCGCGCGATTGCCGCCCGAGGCGTGCTCTGCAAAGATCTCGACGCAACCCGCAGACTGAAGGGCCTCAGACTGGGGCAGGGGGGTCTGATCCTCTGTGGAAACACGGGCGTAGCCTATCAGGGGCATGAAATCGGGCCGTTTGCAATTTAAGGTATCGCTACTAAACGACCGTTTGTAAACGAAAGCAAGTAAGTGCTCGCTCGTCGTGCTCGTCCAAAAACCCTTGGTTTCCTTGCGCTGAGCGCGATCAGAGAGCCCTCGCCGACCATCGCCCGCGCGTGCTATCTAAGAAGCGTGGGTCCACTCTGACAAAACCCTTGGGTAAAATGCAAAAATCCAGTATTTTGCACATATGAAGCCTCAAGCGCCTGCCTTTCATGATGAATCGGACGCTCTCTTTCTCGATGCTGAGGGGGTGGAACAGTCGTCCGAGGACGATCTTTGGTTCTTGCCCGGTCCCATGGAAGAGGAGCCGGATTATCTGCCGCCCGGACCACGGGCCGAACCGCGCGAAACCGAAGTCCTTGATGAATGGCGGAAAGCAGAGGCGGGTCTCGCCGCGCGTCTTGCCAGTGTAGCTGGTCGCGTCGGCGCGCTGGACGACCGCCTGAAGCGCGGCCCCGAAGGATGGCGACACAGGCTTGCCCTGATCGAGGCAGCTGACCTCAGCTGGTTTGTGGGTGATCGTATCGTCCCGGATCGCCTTGCTCTTTGGATATCCATGCGCCTGTCAGGCGTTCAGGAGGACACCGCAGCACTCGCGCGTGTCGGATGGGCAGTTCGCCGTTTGAGCGGCGGGCCGGGGCCCGAGGTGGACCTTTCCGCCTTTCTCGACCGCCGCGACCCCGAGAACCTTGGTGATGATGCCGAACCTTTCATGAATCGTGCGAGCGGCTGGCTGGATCTGATGGCGCGAGCTGTCGATCTGCATCCGATCAGCCGCGCCTGCATGGGTTTCCACCTCTGGAACCTCGCTGGTCTTGGACAGCACGGAGACGGGATGGAGGCGGCAGTCACAGCCGCAAGGATTGCGGCCGGTGAGGGAAGGGGGGCAGTCTTTGCACCTCTGGCCATGGGCGGATCAGGGGGGCTGCGCGCTGGCGGCCCACCCGCTGACCGTCTGGCGCGTTGGCTCGATGGGATGATGACAGCATCCTTGAGCGCGATGCGGCACCTAGACGACATAGAGGCATGGGCTATGCGCGCAGACGCCGAAATGGCACCGCTCTCGGGCAAGACGCCACCTGCTCTCCGCGCCTTACTGACCGAGTGGCCACTCGTCTCTGCACCGATGACCGAAATCTTGACTGGCGCCAGCCGCGCCGCCGTCCAGCGCAACCTTGGCTGGTTGGAAGCGCGGGGTCTGATCCGTGAGGTGACCGGGCAGGGGCGCTATCGGATGTGGCGTGCAACGATATAGTAGAGAAGCCTTTTTGGATTTAGCCCTTTGCTGACCCAGTTGGCGCGTGAACGTCTAGCATTGAAATCGCTATTCAACCCTCTGCTTCTCGCGGTTAAGTGAAAATTTAACCCTTGAACCTCTAGTTGCTAGACGTTTTAGCGTGGAGCAAATCGATCTGACAGATCCGACACCGAAATAGAAACTGCGCGGAGCACGATACATGCTGACAAGACGACACTTCATCCAGACGACTACCGCATTGTTCTCGGCGTCTATCTCGAGTCCGCTCCTCGCTGACACCTGGCCCACTGAAGCGGAAAAGGCTGCTTGGGATGCACAGGTTACACCGCCGGGCTATAATCCAGCCACATCAAACCCGTGGGGCCTGCATCCGCGCTTTCTGCCGCAGCGGGTTGTAGCTAAAGATGGTCTTGTGGCCGGTGACATCCATGTCGATGCTGTTGCGCGCTATCTTTACCATATCGAGGAAGGCGGAACGGCGATGCGCTATGGCGTAGCGATTGCTCGTGGCAAACTTTATGAGCCGGGTGTCTACACGATTAAGCGCAAGGTCAGGTGGCCGCATTGGCAGCCAACACAGAACATGATTGACCGCGACCCGGAGCTCTACGCCGATATCGCTGACGGTATGGAACCCGGACCTGAGAACGCGCTCGGGTCACGGGCGCTTTATCTCTTTGTCGGGGACCGAGACACCTATCTGCGCATCCATGGTACACCACAGCCGCGAAGCATCGGCGGCCGAGCAAGTTCCGGTTGCGTCCGGATGGTCATGGCGCACATAAACGATCTGTATCCGAATGTGGAGATTGGCTCGATGGCGTTCCTATATTCGGCCGAGGACAGCGTGACTCCGCAGAGTTGACCCAAGCCGCGCCGTCAATCCGACGCTTGGACGCGTCAATCAGGATTGGCGCGCGACGCAGATGGGATTGCCGCCTGCCGATCGCAACGGGACCAAGGTCGTTTCCACAGGCCCACTATGCGCATACCAATAGCAATTATCTTCGGGACGTAGCCGTGCCGTGTTGAGATCCTGGTCGGGTGCAGCGAGGGCTGCGACAGATTCTGGAATATTCCCGACCCTGAATGGATCGTTGTCTTCCTTCGGAGGTACCGCACAGCCAGCCAGGGCCAATGTTGCAACCATGATCACCGCATATTTTTGAAGCATATCTATCTCACTTTTTGGCAGGTCAGCCGCGTCCACAGACTTGGCAACGCGTTTCAAGGTTCCGCAGATCGGTGTCCTTACTTGACCAAGTTTCTGTTTTAGCTCTTGAAGCTCTAGTTACTGTAGGGGCTATCTCAATGTGGAATGAACGAATCCCGAGGTCAATCCCATGTCTTCCAATGGCCACCGCCACGACCACAAGCACAGCTCTGACTGCAGTCACGATCATGTTGATGATCACAAACATGCGAGCGTAGCTCGCTACTCTCATGGAGATGGTGCTGCGTGCTGCGGTGCTGGAGCCAACACGGGACCGGCAGAATCCATCCCGTCGAATGGGCGAAGTTTTCAAGTTTCCGGTCTGGATTGTGCCGAAGAGGTGGCAATCCTGAATAGGGTGGTCGGTCCAAAAGTCGGCGGGACTGAGCATCTGGCGTTCGATGTCATCAATGGGCGGATGACAATTCTGGATACCGCAGTCGGGATTTCGGACAACGAGATTTCGCAACTGGTCGCGAGTACCGGCATGAGCGCAAAACCGTGGGACGCCGACAACGCAGCAGAGAATCAGGCCGCGCATCTGGCACGTCAAAAGCGGTTTACCGCGCTCAGCGGCGGCTTCTGGGTGGCAGGTTTTCTCTACCACATCGTCGAAACCGGCATGGGTGGTGCGCTCGGGCTATTCGCAGGGCACGGAGAAATGCCGATGCCACTCGCGGAAGCAGGGTTATTCGCGGTGGCAATTCTCTTCGGGGTCTGGCTGGTCGCGCCCAAGGCTTGGTCTTCCGCGCGACGGTTTTCCCCTGACATGAACTTGTTGATGGTGGTCGCAGTGGCGGGTGCCATCGGGCTGGGCGAATTCTTCGAGGCCGCGACGGTTGCGTTTTTCTTCTCACTTTCGCTTTACCTTGAGAGCTGGAGTGTGGGGCGGGCCCGCAACGCGGTATCGGCCTTGCTGGATCTGGCGCCGCCGACAGCTCGGGTGATCCGATCAGATGGCAGCGAAACCGATGTGCCTGCGGCAGAGGTCGCCGTGAACGATCGCTTCATTGTGCGCGGCGGCGACCGCATCCCCCTCGACGGTGAAGTGGTGGAGGGGGCGGGAGCCGTCGATCAGGCTCCCATTACCGGAGAAAGCGCGCTCGTGCCAAAGGAGCCGGGCGATGAGGTCTATGCCGGCACGATCAACGGCGAAGGCACACTGACGGTACGAGCGACCAAGGCAGCTTCCGACACAGTGTTGGCCAAGATCATCCGTCTGGTCGGTGATGCCCATGCCCGCCGCGCGCCGGTCGAGCAATGGGTGGCGAAATTCGCGCGCATTTATACACCCATCGTGATGGCGGTGGCGATCACCATCGCGGTGGTGCCGCCACTCTTGCTCGGCGGCGCCTGGGACTATTGGTTCTACAATGCGCTGGTCCTTCTTGTCATCGCATGTCCTTGCGCACTGGTCATTTCTACGCCGGTGTCCATTGTAGCAGCGCTGGCCGCTTCGGCGCGAGCAGGGGTGCTCATCAAGGGCGGCGCTTATGTCGAAGCGCCAGGGCGCACCACAGCGCTGGCGATGGACAAGACGGGAACGATCACCATGGGCGAGCCTGAGGTGGCGGCGGTTCACCCGCTGGGTGAAGCCTCCGCTCGCGAAATCATCACGCTGGCAGCCAGTCTGGAGGCGCGGTCCTCGCACCCGCTGGCACGCGCCATCCTCGCGCGCGCAGAAAGCGATGGTGTTTCCGTGTCTGCCGCAGAGGACACGCGGACCGTGCCTGGGCGCGGGCTCGAAGGACGCGCCGACCGGCGCGCGATCTGGCTCGGATCAGATCGGTTTGCCCAAGAGAAAGGTTTCAGCAATGCCATTCCGGCGGATCTTCGGGACCGGATCGAAGGGGCAGGCAGCACCCTGGTTGCCGTGGGTGACGAGACCGGCGTGACCGGCGTGCTGGAGCTTCGTGACCGCATTCGCCCCGATGCAAAGGGTATCGTTGCGCGTCTGCACGCGCAGGGTGTGAAGACAATCGTGATGTTGACGGGCGACAACGAACGCACCGCACGTGCGGTGGCGGCCGAGGTCGGCATTGACGAGGTGCGCGCCGAACTCTTGCCAGAAGACAAGGTGAAGGCCATCGAGGAACTGGTGGAATGCCACGATATGGTGGCGATGATCGGCGACGGCGTGAACGACGCGCCCGCAATGGCGCGCGCGCATTATGCCATTGCCATGGGGGCTGTCGGATCGGATGCGGCGATCGAAACGGCAGATATTGCACTGATGACCGACGATCTGGCTCGAGTGCCGTGGCTGATTACTCACTCTCGGCGGACAATGACGATTATCCACCAGAATATCGGTATATCGCTGGCAACAAAGGCGCTGTTCGTCGGGCTGACCGCGTTCGGGATGGCCTCGATGTGGGGCGCCATCGCTGCGGATGTAGGCGTTTCCCTGTTGGTGGTCGCCAATGCGCTGCGGCTTTTGAACGGCCATCGGATCAAGGACGGGCCTTCGGGCGGTGAACCGGTGGGCGAGCAGATGGCGAAGGGAGCACTGGCGCACGGTCATTGATCCGACGTCTTCGGTAGAGTAACCTCTGGCACCAACAGACCTCGCAAAAAGGGGCGTCGAGCAGTGACAAACACCAGATTTCCACGGCGCGCCTTTTTGATGGGCGGATTGGCCTCCTTCCTGTCAGGTTGTGCCAGCAAGTTCCGGTCTTACAACGGACCCGAAGTGACCCGGCTACGCATGTATAAGGCACAGCGGTTTCTGGTTCTGGACGGGGTGGATGACGTCTTGCGGACCTATCCCATCGGATTAGGCTTCGCGCCCGAAGGTCACAAGCAGTTCGAGGGGGACGGCCGTACGCCGGAGGGCTCCTACGTGATTGATCGGCGCAACCCGGAGAGCCTCTTTCACCTGTCGATTGGCATCTCATATCCCAACGCGGCAGACATCGCTTTTGCGCAGGCTCAAGGAAAGTCGCCCGGTGGCGACATTTTCATCCACGGAGGACCGCGCAAGGGGATCGACCCAATGAATGTCCGCGACTGGACGGCAGGCTGCATCGCCGTCACTGACCGCCAGATCGAGGAAATCTATGCCATGGTCAGGGACGGGACACCGATCGACATTTACGCCTAAGGATCAGGTGAAGCGGCGCCGCAGTGCGACGTTGATCGCCTCAATGGCCATGACCATGACGACGACCGCAATCGTGACGCTGGCGGCCTTATCATACTGGAAGGATCTCACGTAGGTCTGGATGTAGAAGCCGATCCCACCCGCGCCGACGATGCCGAGGATCAGCGACTCGCGCAGGTTCAGTTCGAACCGGAAAATCGTGTCGCGGGCAATGACTGGGGCCATCTGCGGCCAGATCGCATGCCTGAGCCGCACGAGCGGTCCGGCGCCGGCGCTTTCCAGTGCTGCGATCGGCGCGCGGGACACGCCGTCGATCGCCTCGGCATAGAACTTGGCGAGCATCCCCGTTGCATGAAAGGCGACCGCGATGATGCCGGGCAGCGGCCCGAGCCCGACAGCGCCCACCATAAGCATGGCCACGAGGATCAGCGGCACGGCCCGGATAAAGGCCAGCAGCGCGCGCACAGGGCCGAACACCATGCGCGAGACCATGGTCTCGGAGGCGAGGATGGCCAGAGGGATCGACAGGATCACAGCGCCGAGGGAACCGAGGATCGCTATTCTCAGCGTTTCCGCGCTGCCCTTCCTGATCTCGGCCATCACTGTCGGATCGGGCGGGAACATCCGCCCGAGAAAGTCAGCGATCCGCGGACCGGCCGAAACGAGACGCGACAACTCGACATCGGTCGTGGCGAAGGACCAGAGGATTGCGCCTGCGATCAGGGTGCTGGTCGCGAAGCCGCCGAACCTGCGGTGGCCCATCAGGACACCGCCCGGAGGCCGGAACCGGGCATCGGCTCTGCCTCCCGGTAGAGAGCCGCCGTCGCCTCGTCCTGCAACTCGGATGTCGGCACATCGAACACGATCCGCCCGTTCCGCATGCCGATGATGCGCTGCGCGAAACGCCGCGCCAGGTCGGGCTGGTGCGAGGAAAACAGCGCCGTTGCGCCGCGCGCTTGCGCCGCCCCGGTCAGCAGCGCCAAGACCTCCCCAGCGCGGGTGGGGTCGAGGTTGCTCACCGGCTCGTCGGCGAGGATCAGCCGTGGCTCCTGCGCGAGACACCGCGCAATGGCCACGCGCTGCCGCTGGCCGCCGCTGAGACTGTCGACCCGGCGTTCGGCGAGATCGGCAATGCCGCAATCAGTGAGGGCTGTGCGCGCAATGTCGAGATCATGTGGCCTTGGCGACCCCAGCAGGGCGCGCAGGGGCGCCATCCGGCCTAGGCGGCCGTTGAGCACGTTGCGCAGAACCGTGGAGCGTTCGACCAAGGCGAATTCCTGAAATACGAAACCGGTATCAGGTCGGCTTGCGCGCGGCGGCGGTTGGTCTGGATCGAGCGGCGCACCCAAGACTGAAATGCGCCCGCGCCAGCCGTGGAGCCTGCCATCGAGCAATGCCAGCAGCGTTGTTTTTCCTGCCCCGGACGGGCCGAGCAAAGCGACGCTTTCGCCGGTCGAAATCGTAAGCGAGACTCGCTCCAGCGCCGGAACACTCCCGCCCGGATGGGCAAAGTTCAGGTCGTCGATCCGGATGGCGGTGGTCATTCCAGGAGCCCATATCGCCGTGCCATGTCGCGCACGCCGTCATAGGCGGCAGGGTCGGCCCTGACATAGCCGTCCGGCCCGTAGAGATAGCGCAGCTTGTCGCGGTTCTCGGGCTCGTTGAGCCGCAGCATCGCGTTGGTGAAGCGGTCTTGCACCTCGGCATCCAACCCGGGTCGCGCGATCACGACATGGCTGGGGATTGGCGGGCTTTCCGCGATCCATGTCACCTGTGCTTGCTGCTGCGGCGTCAGGAGCAGGTCGGCATACTGGCTGGCACCCGCAGCGTCGACCAGACCTTCGGCCATCGCCTGCATGGCCTGCTGATAGCCGCCTGCGAAGAAGACGCGGCCGAAGAATGCCTCCGCCGCGCCTGGGCCGTCGATCAGCCGAGCCTCGACGAATTCGGCGAGCGGGTAGAGATAGCCCGATTCCGAGATCGGATCGGCGAATGCGATGTCGCGTCCGCGCAGGTCTGCAAGCGCGCCGATGCCACTGTCGCGACGCACGAAAATGCGTCCCGTATAACTCGGCGCGTCGCGGTAGACCTCGGAGAGAAGCGGCACCGCGCCGATCTCGGCCTCGGCCAGAACGAAGGGCAGGGCGCCCATGAAGGAGATGTCGGCGTCGCCGTTTCTCAGCGCCTCGACCGCCGCCGCATGGTCGATGGTGACGAACCCTTCGACGGGGACGCCGATCTCACTGGCCAGCCAGCCGCTGATGGCCTCTATGTCGCCCAGGAGCTTCTCGGGGTTCTCCTGCGGGATGAAAGCCAGCCGCAACGCAGTGTCCTGCGCGGCCAGCGGGGTTGCGAGCGATACTGCGCCCGCAGCGGCCAGCGCCAACATCGTTCTGCGGTTCATATGGATCGCCATCAGAATGCCCTCTCTTCGATTGCGTCGGCTTCGGACTTGAACGCGGTCCAGCTTGTTTCGGCAGCCACCCAGTCATCAGTACGAACGGCGTCACCAACCTCGGCCAGACGTTGGGCCAACGCGTAGACTTCAGGCCGCGCAGCCAGGTTCGACATTGTGCTGGCGTCCGCCGAAAGGTCCGCGGCCACGGTGTCGGTCAGCAGCAGGATATGTTTTGCATCCCGCTGCGGCAGCAGCGTATCAAGCGTCGAGGCGAAGGTCGTCAGTTCGGAGAATGCCAGCCGGAAGGCGGTGTTCTCGGCGTCGAATGCCTCATAGGGCTCGTCCGCTGCGCCCACGGTCTCCAGATAGGCCGTCAGGTCGGCCCGTTCCGCTCCGGTCAGGCCGAGCGACTTCGATTCGTCGAACCAGTCCACGACAGCGGCCAGGGTCGGCAGCGACCCGTCGTGGAAATAGGGCGCGGTGTAGACGGTGCCGAGCAGCGTGGGTGTATCCATCGCACCGGTGCGGGCGCCATCGTAGGCCAACGCAACCGAGCCGATATCATGGGCCTGCCGGTCCAGGAAGTTCGTGTCCGGGACGTGGCAGCTGGAGCAGGAACGGTCGCCGAGCGCCGCGAAGGGTGTATTGAAGATCGCTTCGCCGCGCTGCGCTGCCTCGGGAGCGGCTTCGGTCAGCTGACCATCCGGTGTCAGCATGGAGTTGGGCAGGAAGTCGAATTCGAGCATGTAGGCGAGCAGAGCATCCAGCATGAAGGGCGTCGGTTCATCGCCGCCGAACTCGTTGACGATGACGTTGCGGGTGAAATCGCGCAAGGAGGCGAAGCGGCCATCGCGGCCGTAGGGCCCGGTGAAGCGCAGGCCACGGAGGCTGGGGATGTCAATCGGATCATCACGCCGGTCATTGAAGATCGGGTTGAAGAAGGCGCCATCGACATCGATCGCGCCTGGTTGATGGCTCGCACCCGGAATGAAAAGCCTCTGGTTAACGTCCGATCGGTTGTGACAGGTCGAACAAGCGACCCCGAGACCCTGCGCCGGATTGCCAAAGATTTGCGCGCTGTCGAATAGCATGTCGCCATAGGCCACCAATGGCAGGTCGGTCTCGTCGATGCCCTGCTCCTCGAAATTGAGGACGAGGCGCGGCAGCGGATCCTGATCGAAGATGTCAAACCCCGGCGGCAGGCTAGGCGGCACCTCGATGGTGCGGCCACTCAGGACAACAGTTTCCGGCAGCGCGCTCAGCGTCCGGCGCGGCGCGAAATCGTCAACGAGGTAATTCTCGGCGAGATAGAGGGAGATGACTTCGCGCGCGGCTTCCATGGTTTTGCGACTCGCGGGTGTGGCACCAGCACCAAGAACACCGGCGGAACCTGTGCTGCTGTTGAGTTCCAGCCAGGCGAGGCCGATGCGTCTCGAAGCGTCGGGATCAGCAGCCGCGATACCGTCCGCGAACGAGCGATAGAGTTCTCGGGCTGTCCGCACGGCCTGCTGCGCACGTGCAGGGTCGTCGGCCATGACTGCTCGGTCCAGTTCCTCGTCGATCCGGCGCGCGATCAGCCGCGTCGCCTCGGCAAAGACCGCCTGGCGGTCTTCGCGAGTGATGGCGTCCAGAAGGGGGGCGGGTCCGATGTCGCTGTTGCCGTCCAGCCATGCCAATGCACCAACAGAGAATTCCGAACCCCGGTAGGGTTCGGCCCAGGCGGTCCCGACGTCATCCCAAGGCAGCGGTTCGAGATTTCCGAGGAAGAGAGTCAGCCGGTAGGCCGCCGCCTCGGGAAGCCATGGAGCCTCCTTGGCAGGCGTCGCAGCGACAGGTCCGGACAGGACGAGCGCACTTGCGAGTGCGACAATGAACGCTCCAAGGAATTTCTGAATCACCGCAGTCTCCGAATTCAAAAGTTAGACACGGCTAATTTATCTACCCTAAGCAAACAAGTTGTCAATCCTGCAGTTTCCCTGCAAAGTCCCAACTATGACAAAGCTGCAATCACAGGAACATGAACCGTTCGAAACTGTCGACAGGGCTCCCGAAGCACAGGCTGAGGGGTTCGCGACCGTGCGTCAGGCACATGAGAGCGAAATGGCGGAAGATTACGTTGAACTGATCGCCGAACTGATCGAGTCGCGCGGAGAGGCAAGGCCGGTGGAAATCGCCGAACGTTTTGGAGTGAAGCCGCCGACCGTGACCAAGAACATCTCGCGGCTCAAAGCTGCTGGCCTGGTGCGGCGGGAACCTTACCGCGCCATATTCCTCACGGATGCCGGTCGGGAGTTGGCCGAGGCCTGCCGCCGACGACACAGGATCGTCGTCGCGTTTCTCCTCAGCCTGGGAATCGACGAAGAGACTGCGGAACGCGATGCGGAAGGGATCGAGCATCACGTCAGCACGACCACGCTGGAGGCCTTCGAACACGCCCTCCTGCAATCTCAAAGCGGCAAGTAGCGCAGCATCAAGTTCTCGCGAAATTCAGAAAAGCAAGACTCAGGAGGCGGCGGCGTCAGCAGTCAAAGGCTGGTGGGTTGGCATTTGTTCTGATGGTCAACCTTAGTGCAGAAAATCGTTCGTGTCCTCTGAGCTTGGCCAGCCCGAGATAGTGTGCCCAAAATCTCTGACTGCGACGACGGTGCAGCGAGAATGTCGATCGCGGGAAAAGACGTGGATACAACCTTTGATTTGCTCCTCTGTTCAAAGCGCATAGACAATTGTCACCACCGTCGTCATGACGATGAAGAACATGACCAAGGCACCTATGGCGAGCGTCCGGCCCATGTCGCGGTTTGGCTCTGCTACTTTCAGACGCAATTCTTCGGCCGTTTCCGGAAACTCGAGCGCCGCGGAGTTTGACCCTCGCACCAACTCGTATCGTGAATTCCAGCGACGCACCTCGGCCGCGTTCCACCCGTTCATGACCAGAATGATCGCGGCGATCATCAGCATCGAGGACGGGACCCAGATCGTGTAGCCACCCATGGTTTCGTCGGACAGGGGATCGAGAAACCCGGTTCCCGCCGTTTGGTAGGAAGCATAGAGGCTCACCTCTTTGAGTGTCGTCAAGGAACCCAGAAAAATGTTTGAAACGATCACCGCGAAACCGGAGATCAGCCTTGCGCCGCGCCTCGCGCCCTCAGGGGGATCTCTCGGGTCGAAGAGCATGCCGAAATACCAGATCCCTGCCAGCACCATCGCAAAATGGGCGAACACCTCGATCGCCGCGATGCGCTGAGCAAGTCCGTAAAGCACTGGAATCTGCCAGATAAAGAGCGACGTGATGAGCGCGGCAGTGGCGGTTACCGGATGTGCCAAGAACCGAAATGCAAAAGATTTTCCAAGAGCGTCGAGGTATCGACGCCACCGTCTGTTCAAACCGGCTTGCAATAATCGCCACGGCTGAGAGACCGCGAAGAGTAGTGGTCCTGCAAGGCGGAGGAGAAGGTGCTCCACTTGGTGCACCGAAAAGAGGCTATGCCCCAACGAAGCCAGAGGCGCATTTGTGGCCGCGAGAATGCAGGTCAAGCCAGCGAGGAACAGGGCTTGCCGCCACATAGACACCGTCCCGCGAATGCGAGCGGATCGCACGAGGCCGCGCATGTAGACCCATGCGGCCAAGCTGACGGAAACAAGGGACACTGGCGAAATCGCATACCCAAACGGGTCGAAAAGGAGGAAGTAAGTGATCATCGGCTCCTGTCATTTTGTATTGTCGGCGTATCGACGGATACCGGTGAAAGTCGGGATGTTCCCACAGCGCCACCCCGGGCCAAGGACAGATCAGTGGACATCGTGAGATATTTGCCCTGCATCCACATGAGAAAAAGGTTTTCATAGAAACGTGAGAGCGGGTGGCCGGACTGACCGGCTGGCGCGATGAAATAGGATCCGGCTTCTTCCGAAAACGACATGACCGCCTGAAAATTGGTGCCCGCGCTGGCCGCGAAGGGGCGGTCATTGTCAGAAGATAACAGCGTTGCAATCAGTGTGTATGGATCGCCCGAAGATGGGGCTTCGAGAGACAGCAGATCGCTGATGATCCCACTCGATCGGATTGGCGCCCACCCCATATTCAAAGCGTGTGCTTCGCCCCAGACCCAATCTGACGGATCGGGTCCGTAGCGGTCGACAAGCCAGCCGATGGCATCATCCAGGGCCGCACGAACCTGATCCTGGCAGGTCTCGATGCGGGTGGACGGGCGGATGTCGCACCAGATTGCGCTCCCTCCGCGATCTGAAAGCACCGCAAATAGGATATCGGCATTTGGCCTGGCCCAGACCGTTGTCGCGGATGGAAATTCATCCTGAAGTATCCGTTTTTGCAACGCGCGCGCCCAGGCCCAGAACACGAGCGGTTCCGGTGAAAAGCGATCCATGTCGCCATTCCATTGGGCAAGTTGACCCAGAATATCGCCGCGAAACTCATCTGCGCGGTTCTCTTCGAGAGCGCCTGCGGAACCCACGAACCAGAGCTCTTTTGCCATTATAGGAAGAAGCGCCCGCGCGGCAGTGCTGACCGTGTCGCGCTGCGCCGCAATCGCGCCCTCGACCGAGAATATCGGTTGCCGCACATCAAGAGCTGCCAGACGGGCGTCTCGAAACGAGAAAGGCGTTTCGACCTCCCTGTCAGGCCAGCGAGCAAGGATTTCTCGGCCGATGGCAAGAATCTCCAATCCGGCTGGTGCCAGGTTCATGCTTGCGTCCATAGCATCGTTCACATCGGCGGACCGCGCCAGACGGTCAAGCATCATCAGAAAATTGCCGGCCTTGGCAGCGGTGGGACTCACTGGCTCTTTAAGGGCAGTCAGTGACAGAGATCGGAACGCCCAAGCGACGCGTTCGCTGCGACCGACGACAATGAAGGGCACACCCGGCATTGTAGCCCCAATCGCGGCTCCGGTCGGGAGTTGAATATCCGCCAGGTACCATTCAGAAGGCAGCGATAAGGGGCCACGTATATCGGCGGCGAGAATTGGTGCTCCCGAAGCTGTTCTGTCTCCAGGCAACGCCCAAGCATCGAGGCTGACCTTGGGCGAGGTCACAAACAGCTCGGGCAAAAGAGGTCGATCTGACAAGCCGGACAGGTCACTCTGGCGTCTCTCGGGTTGAAGATCGTTCAGAAACGCTTGGGCAAGTCTGAGACTATCGACGGGTCTCCAGGCAGCGATCATTCTCTCATCCGCGATCAACAGATCGGGTGAGCCTCTGCCGCGCCCGCCTTCGGATACCAGACCAAGCCACGCGTTGACACCAGCGGCATATGCGTCGAGCGCTTGGGCTGTCGAAGGCTCGACTTCGATCGTCTGGTCAAGTGGCAACAAGGCTTGCGCTGCCCGCCTTGCCCTCAATAACTGGCCAAGCCTGTCCTGAGCGTGAACGAAACCAAGCGCGAAATAGGCGTCCGCAGCGGAGTCTGCAGAAATGTGCGGTATGGCCGCAGCATCTCGCAGAATATCGACTGGACCTTCGATTCCCGCAACACTGAAATCCTCGTCATAGTCGGGGACGGAGGCGCGCAAAAGAAAGTAGACGACACCGGATACGGCCAGTCCTGATGCAAAAATCGCCAGGAGCAAGTACAGTAATATGTTGAACAGTCGTTTCAATTCGTTGCCGGTGCCAAAGCAATCTCAAGACGTGATGCGCAAGAGGATCACCGAGGCGAAAAAAGCGAGTAGGCCGAAAGCAATACCGAAGCCTGTCGCGTATTGAAGTATATCCAGGCGGTTCCCTTTCTGCCGTTGCGCCAGATAGCCACCCCAGAGCGCCCCTCCGACAAAGCCTGCGAGCACCAGCATCACGATTCCTCCGATTTTGATTTTTCTGAATTGAAACGTCGTCTGGCCGATCCGACGGTAAAGGCTAAGGCCCAGACCGCACAGATGAGCGCCAGCGATGTCCAATCACCGAAACGTGCGTAAGGTGTAGGCGCAAGCGCTGTCGGCAGGGTGGCATCTATGACTCCAGTTTGTCCGGTCTCGAGGCGCGCGATGATCTCTCCCTTGGCGTCGATGATCGCGGAAATCCCCGTGTTGGCCGCCCGGACCACAGGAAGCCCTTCTTCGACCGCGCGCATGCGCGCGGAGGCGAGGTGCTGCTCGGGGCCGATGCTGGTACCGAACCAGGCATCATTTGTTGCGTTGAAAATCCAGTCGGGGCGAAAAAGGTCATCGACCACCTGGCCCGGAAAAATGATCTCGTAACAGATCGCCACCGCGACCAGAGGCGCACCCGGGATCGCCAGCGTGCGTGGCCCTGGTCCTGGCGTGAAATCGCCCAAACCTTCGGTGAGCCGCTCGATCGGCAGCCAGCCTCTCAGGGGCACATATTCCCCGAACGGAACAAGATGATGTTTTGCATATCCCGTCAGAATTTCGCCGTTGCCGTCATAGGCTTGAACCGTGTTGAAATATCGGGTTTCCCCATCGCCCTCTACGCGGTCAGGCACTCCTGTCAAAAGGATCCTGCCGTCTGGCAGAACCGTGGATAACCGCCTGCGCGCCAAGGCGTCCTCGTCCAGAAAACCGGGAAAGGCCGTTTCCGGCCACAGCAGCAGGTCGAAGCGTCCAGGTTGCGCAGACAAGCTCAAGTATTTTTCCAGTGTTCGCTCGCGGCTGCCCGGTGCCCACTTCTCGACTTGCGGCACATTGCCCTGGACGATGCGCAAAGCGATGTCCGTCGGCGGCACATCCGTCCCTGAACGCAGCGCGCCGCCACCCCAGAGGCCCATCACCGCAGCGGCGAAGAGCACGAGAACAGGCACGCGTCTGTTTGGTGCCGCCACAATCAACACACCGGGCAACAGCCCGATAAAGACCGTGAGAAAGCTTAGCCCATAGCTTCCGACCCAGGCGGCCGGTTGGCGCAGGGCGGCATGTTCGACAAGAGCATAAGCGGCAAGGTTCCAGGGAAACCCCGTCAGGACATGACCGCGCAGCCATTCTGCGGCAACCCAGCAGGTTGCAAGCAGAAGACCTGCCGTAATGCCGCCGACAGCACGGCGCTGCATGATGGTGGCAAATAACATCGCCGCAATCGCTGGGAATATGGCCAGTCCGGCGGACAGTCCCGCGACTGCCGGGATCGCAAGGGCACCGAAACGTTCGGCATCGACGTAGAAGCTCTCGGCGATCCAGGAAACTCCAAACCCGAACTGGCCCATTCCGAAGACCCAGCCGATGAAGAAGGCGGGCGCTGTCGAAACCTGCCGGAGGACGAGAAAGAGTGCTGAGAAGGCGACCGGAACAACGATCAGCCATGAGAATGGTGGAAGGGTTAAAACCGTTAAACCGCCCGCTGCAAAGCTAATCCCTGATCGCAGGGGAATGTAACGGCCACGACCCGTCAGTGGTCGCAAGCCCGCCATCATGTGCCAGTTTTCAACTTGGCGCTCAACCAAGGGGCTATGAGCAGTAGGCCCACGCCACTGACCACGAAAACATCCGCCATGTTGAAGGCGGGCCAATGCGTGGATCCGACATAGAAATCGAGGAAGTCCGTCACACCCCGAAACCGGATGCGGTCGAGGACGTTGCCGAGCGCGCCACCGATAATCGCACCATAGGCGATAGCCTCGGCCCGGTTGTCAGTGCGCAATAACATGACAGTCAACCAGCCGCAGACCGCGAGGGCCAACACTGTAAGGCTCCACCATGGCGCTCCACCAAGTAATCCAAATGTCACGCCATCGTTGCGCAGGTAGATGAGATTGAAACCGGGAAAGACCGGAACTCCGGCGCTCAAATCTGCCGCATTGGCGACGACAATTGCTTTTGTCACCTGATCGACAAGAAAAGCAGTTCCAGCCGCAAAGAAACCTTGGAAATGGGACTGTTTCATCTCATCCTCCCAGCCATACATCGAGGAACAACATGATCACCAGGCCAACCGCGAGACCGAGTGTCGCCCTGTTTTGATGGCCAGAACGGTGGGTTTCGGGAATGATTTCGTGGCTGATGACGTAGAGCATCGCCCCGGCGGCGAAGGCGAGGCCCCATGGCAACAGCGGCTGCGAGATGCTGATGATCCCAGCCCCAAGAAGCCCGCCTACCGGCTCGACAAGACCTGTCAGGGCGGCAATGCCCCACGCACGGCGCCTGGAATATCCCTCACCAAGCAATGAGACCGCTACGGCGAGACCCTCGGGAGCGTTTTGCAGCCCAATGCCAATCGCAAGCGGCAAGCCACCAGAAAGACCGTCAGCCCCGAACCCGACACCAACGGCGAGTCCTTCGGGGAAATTGTGGATCGTGATCGCGATGATGAAGAGCCAGACGCGGCGCAGCGAAGCAGAGTCAGGGCCTTCCCGCCCCGACTTGAAATGCTCATGCGGCAGCCGTTCGTTCATCAGAGCGACCGCGCCCATGCCAAGCAAGATAGCAACACAAACGATGGCCGCCGGGAGAGCACCGTTGTCGAACTGTCCTTCGGCTGCATCGAGAGCCGGGATGATCAGCGAGAAAAACGATGCAGCGAGCATGACACCCGCTGCAAAGCCAAGTAGCAGATCGCGTGTAGCCCGGGATGGGATGCGCCCGAAAAGAACGGGGATCGCCCCGACCGCTGTCAGCGATCCGGCGGCCAGACTTCCTAGAAAGCCAAGGGTAATTGGGGAGAGGGGTTCCAAGCGTTGAGGTCTCGTCGATACGTCAGTCAGCGGCCGAATAACTGCTAAAGATCTCGGTCGATCCATCGCCGCGGATCAGGAAGACCTCATAAGCCTCTCGATCGTCTTCCGGTCCCATGCCCGGCGATCCATAGGGCATTCCGGGCACCGCCAACCCCACTGCATCTGGACGCTCATCCAACAAACGCTGAATGTCTGATGCCGGTACATGTCCTTCGATCACGTAGCCGTCGACCAAAGCCGTATGGCAGGAGACCATGCGCTGAGGCACGCCATTGTCGAGTTTGAAGCGCACAAGAGATCCCCCGAACATGTCCTCGCCTGTCGGCGCGAATCCGCTTTCCTCGAGGTGCTTCATCCAGGACAGACAACAGCCGCAGCCGTTTGTCTTCCGGACATCAATCTGGATCGCATCGGCGACCGCTTGCGCTGCGGGAAACAAGGCCAGCGTGACTGCAAGGGCGGGAGCCAGTCGTTTCATGGATTAAAGCCTTTCGGTTGTTGTTTGCACAAATTCGCTGGTGAGCCTCTCGGCCAGTAGCGAGCGTGCCTCAGCCAATCGCTCAAGTGCAGCCGTGTCATCCGCATCCCGCTCGGCCGCCTCTGCCAGTCTGTCGTCTGAGAGAGGATCGGTCGGGCGACCATCGACTAGAACCTCATAATGGAGATTTGGGCCGGTCGCGGTGCCGGTCGCACCGACGCGACCGATCATGTCTCCGGCCAAAACGCGCTGCCCTTGTTCGAGTGTGTCCGGCACCTCGCTGAGATGTGCGTATCGTGTCAGGGTGTCGGATCCATGCGCTATCTCCACCACCCGGCCATATCCACCACGACGTCCGATGAAGCTCACGCGTCCGGGTGCTGTCGCTTTCACCGGCGTACCGCGGGCCGCAGCAAAGTCGACCCCGGTGTGCATGCGCACATTCCCATAGACCGGGTGTGTGCGACGGCCAAAGACGGAACTCAGCCGCGCTCCTTCCACCGGTTGGGCAAAAACACGCAGGACCTCTCCATCGACATAGATCGTTGCTTCACCGCTGCCGTCATCCGGCCAGACGATCTCGTAGACCGTTTCACCAAGGTCCAGTGTGGCAAAGGCAAGTTCGGGCTGACCGATCCTCTCGTTTCCGTCGCGGGCTTCGCGCCAAAGAATACGCATCGTCTCGCCACCGGAAAGTTCGCGTCGAAAATCTACTGTGCCGCCCAGCATCTGCGCCATGTCGACCGCAAAACGAGCAGGGATGCCTGCTTTGTCCAACGCCGCGAAGACAGAGCTTTCGATCACTGCCTCGCCCGCGAACGTCACCATTTCAGGGTCTGGCTCCAACACGCGTGTGACAAGTTCTTGACCAAAGACCGTTTCGATCCGCACCCCATCGTCAACTGCCAGTTCCACGCGGCTCGGATTTCCGTCCACCTTTGAGATCACAGTGATCTCATGGCCCGGGCGCAATCGGCGCAGGTCATATTCTGCACCAAGCGCGAGCGCGATTTCGGCACGCGCAGGCGCAGCGATACCCGCGTTCGCCAGGACCGCATCCAGCGTCTCGCCCGACGCGATCTCACGCGACCAAGTGATCAAAGGCGGTTCAATCTCGGGCAAGGCGGTTTCTGCGAAGACAGATTGCAAGAGCGGCAGAGGTCGCATTGGGCTAGCATTGTCGGCGTGAAATGCAGCGGGCGGTGTCACATCGTAGTCGGCGATCTGAGGCATCGAGAGCGGATCGGGAGTCCAGAGGGTCGCTTCAGCAATCGCAGGAGGCACTGGCTCTTTAGAAAGAACGCCAGAAATGGCGATGGCGGTCAGCGAAAAAGCGCCTGCGACCACAGCGCTCGCCAAAACAATTCTAATCTTCATGTTGCCCCCTCTACGTCTTCTGTCAGTGCACGCCGGATCTTCGGCACTGCGAATTCTCTTGGCTCGTGATAGTCAATCATGGTGACGAGTTCACCCTTGGCATCGAACAGGAATACGCTTGCCGTATGGTTCATTGTATAGTCGCCGCCTTCGGTCGGGACGCGCTCATACGAGGCACGAAATCCTTCTGCAGCGCGGGCAACCTGGTTTGCCGGCCCAGTCCAGCCGCGAATAGCCGGATGAAAATAGCCGACATATTCGGCCATGGCCTCGACCGTGTCCCGCTCCGGATCGACTGTGATGAAGACCACGTTCATCCGCGCGGCGTCGTCCCCGAGATCTTCAAGCCAACCTGAGATATCCGATAACGTCGTGGGGCAGACATCCGGGCAGTAGGTGAACCCGAAAAACACCATGGTCGGGCGTCCGATCAGGGTTTCCGGGCCCACTTCATTGCCTTCGTGATCGGTCAGTCGGAAATCCATCGCCGACAGGGGGAGAGGCCTTTGGCCGGCCGGTTTTGGTGCACCGGGACCATCCACCCGCCACCAACCGACGCCGAGCATCAGAGCGACAGCGCCTACACCGGCTGCACCGTATTGGACCACATGTCGACGCTGCATCAGCTCTCCGGCCCGCGCGCGGCGATCCCCAGAATTGGGACCTCAACAGTCACTTCACCACCGTCCGAGAACGTCAGTGTCAGTGGGAAGGTCTCGCCTTCGATCATCGGGTTTTGCAGCTTCATGAGCATGGCGTGCAGCCCTCCCGGTTCCAATGCTACGCTTTGGCCCGGTTCAATCGTGATTTCGTCAGCAGGCGCCATAGAACTGACGCCGTCGGCGTTGGTTTTCGTCTCATGGATCTGGGGCATCACGGCCAGTGGTGTTGTAAGCCCGGTCAGCGTGACCGTGTCTTCACCGGTGTTGCGCACAGTCATATAGGCCGCACCAGGGCGGTTGACCCCGATTGAAGCACGGGACCACGCGTTTTCGACGACCACATCCTCCGAACCGGCAAATGCCGGAGTCGACATGCCCGAGAGTAGCAAGACAAGGGGCAAACCATTGATGTAAGATCGTTTTGTCATGAAGAATTCTCCTGTATCTGGCCGAGCATCAACTTTGGCTGGCCGCAACTTCCGCAGCCACCAGTCGCCGCAGTTCGGCCTCACCGAACGGGTCTAATGGCTTGGCGTTGACGAAGAACGTGGGCGTTTGTCGCACGCCTACCGCTTCGACATCAGCGCGGTCCTGATTGAGCACCGCCACGACACCGGGGGCCAGCATCTGTGTCCGAGCAGCTTCGACATCCAGACCACCGCTTGCGGCAATCTCAAGGATCAAACCCGGTGCCGGAGTGCCATGGGACGCCCATCGCGGCTGCTCGCGCAGGACCGCTTCCAGCACGGGTTCGAACACATCCTGCATCCGCGCAGCTTCGAGAACACGGATCGCTTCCACCGAAGCGTCCCCGTGAAACGCGGTGTATCGAATTACGACACGGATCGCATCACCGTGCTCAGCCATGATCTCTTTGACCACGGGATAGAATGCGCGGCATGCCTCGCAAGCTGGATCGAAAAACTCGACAATCGTGACAGGTGCCGTTTCGGGGCCGAGGATCGGGGAATAGGGCCGGATCAGCACATCGTTCACTTCGGGCGCGACAGGGACTGCCTCTGCCATGGGTTGGGGGCGGGTGGCATACCAGGCCGCGCCGCCAAAACCTGCGGCGCCAACAGCCAGAACGGATAGAACGAGGCCGCGTCGATTCATGTTTGTTTTTCCTTCAGTGAAAGGGCCGACAGCATCCCGATCATCGTGAAGGCGACAAGCGCCAACAGCGGAATCGGAATGCCGAAGACCACCTGGTTGTCGTCGGTACAAGAGGGGCCGGTCGCCGTGCAGGGCTGGATCGCCTCGGGGATCAGCCCGACATAGAGGCCGATGTGATACAACGCCACTGCCGCCCCCCCAAGCGCTAGCGCAACGCCATAGCGCCCCACGCGGGGATCCTGCCACCACAGCCCGAGCCCAAGAACGATAGCCAGGGGGAACATGAAGGCGCGCTGGAACCAGCAAAGGACGCAAGGCGTTTGACCAAGCACCTCGCCAATAAAGAGCACGGCAAGCGATGCGATAAGCGCAATGATCCAAGCAAGAACAAGGGCCGCTTCTCCGGAAAGGCGGGTCATGGCAATCAGATCCTCTTTCTCAGATCCGCAAGGATCTCTTCGGCGGGTGTGCCGTAGGGCCAGGAATTGGCGAAGCCCGCCCGCGGATCAAAAAGAAACAGGTGCGATGTGTGCCCCATTGTGTATCCACCCGGCGCGGTGGCCTCCTCGATCCTCTCAAAGAAAATTGGGAAGGTCTCGGATGTTGCGGCGATCTGCTCCGGCGTGCCGGTCAGCCCGATGATCCCAGCGTCGAACAGGGGCACATACCCGGCAAGTGCTGTCGGCGTATCCCGCTCCGGATCAATCGTTATAAAGATCGGCTGGACCTTTGCCGCCTCGTCGCCCAAGCCCTCCATCACGGCCGCGACTTCGGACAGTGTTGTTGGACAGACGTCGGGGCAATTGGTGAAACCAAAGAAGACCAGCATCCAGCGCCCTGCGAAATCTTCGTCTGTTTGGACCATGCCGCGATGATCCGTGAGTTCGAACTGCGCAAAGAAAGGTGGTTCGGTCTCGGCTTGGGCAAGGTCGGCGCGGTAGTCCGCCCACATTAGCAGCCAGATGAAAACGAACGCCGCCGCGCCCGCCAAAACCCATAGTACTTTCTGAAGATTTGAAAGCTTCACGCGCTCCGCCCGAATTTGATTCTATATTTTCAGCGCGTTTACACCCTCTAGCTACTGTAGGCTCAAGACTTATTATGGATGGAAGAGCGATGTTCACTGACCTGTGAGATGCCAAGCGGAACTTGTGCAAAAAAACGCTTAAAGCTACACGGGCTGTAGATAGTCTGGAGAGATGATATGCTGACAATCGGCACTTTGGCAAAAAAGACCGGGACGAAGGTGCAGACGATCCGCTATTACGAGCAGATCGGACTCTTGCCCGAGCCCGGGCGATCGGCTGGCGGTCAGCGGCGCTATGGAGATAGTGAGCTTGACCGTTTGTCTTTCGTCCGGCATGCGCGGCAACTCGGGTTCTCGCTGGACGCGATCCGTGAGCTTCTCGATCTGAGCGATCATCCGGACAAGTCTTGCGCGGAGGCCGATGCCATCGCTCGCAGGCAACTTAAGCAGGTTGAGCAACGTATGGCCCGACTTGAAGCCCTTCGGACAGAATTGCAGAGGATGGTGCATGAATGCAGCGGCGGGCACACGGCCGATTGCCGTGTGCTGGAGGTGTTGCGCGACCATTCCGAGTGCCTGACGGACCACGACGAGATCGGCGCCTGAGATGACCGCAGTGCTCGTCTATCCGCTCGCGGCCTTGGCTGAGATCGCCGGATGCTTTGCCATCTGGGCATGGTGGCGTCTTGGCGCGTCCCCTCTTTGGCTTGTCCCCGGTGTAGCGGCGCTGGTGGCGTTCGGCTGGCTTCTGGCTCAGGTCGACACTGTGGCTGCGGGACGCGCCTTTGCGGCCTATGGTGGGATCTATATTGCCGCGTCCATTCTCTGGATGTGGCTCGCCGAAGGGCACCGGCCGGACAGGTGGGATCTGCTCGGCACCGCTGTATGCTTGTTGGGTGCCGCTATCATCCTCGCGGCACCCCGCGGAGCGTAAAAAACGGCATTGCTCCTACAGTAGCTTTAGCTTTTACAACGGTGCGCGTTTCACAGGCTAAAGCAAGGCAGGAATTGAATGTTCGAAATCTCAGGTGTTGGAATCGTCGCGGCTTTTCTGGGTGGCGCTATATCCTTTCTGTCGCCTTGCGTCTTGCCTCTTGCACCTGGCTACGTCTCTTACATCGCGGGACAGCCCGCCGCGAAATCCGGGGCGGCGCGCAGCATTGCCGAACGGGCGCGCAGCGTGGTCCTGAGTTTGTGGTTCGTGCTCGGGTTTTCGACAGTCTTCGTGGCGCTCGGGGCCGGGGCAAGTCTTTTGGGCGGGATGCTCTTGCGCTGGAAATACGAACTCGGGCTTGCGGGTGGCTTCTTGATCGTCTTGTTCGGACTTGTCATGATGGGCGCGATCAAGATCCCCGCAATGATGCGTGACACGAGGCCCGACGTAAAAGTTGACGGCGGCAGCGCCGTTGGAGCCTACCTTTTGGGTCTTGCCTTTGCCTTTGGCTGGACGCCCTGCATAGGCCCTGTGCTTGGGTCGATCCTGGCAGTAAGCGCGACATCTGGAGCGGACGGGATGGCCTTGCTGGCAATCTACTCCGCAGGGCTTGGACTGCCGTTTCTAATCATAGCGCTCTTCACCAACGAGATTGCAGGCAGGCTAAAGCGGATCGGTGCGGCTGGTCGATGGCTCTATCGTATATCGGGCGGACTGATGGTGCTGATGGGTATCGGCGTGATGACAGGTCAGATCAGCCGCCTTGCCTTCTGGCTGCTCGAAACCTTCCCGGCCCTTGGCACTATCGGATAGAGCTGTGATCGAAAGTAACATTTGAGAAAAGGCTTGTCTCTCTAGTCACTGTAGAGATTAAGACTCCTCGTGAACGATTCGAGGAGAGACCCTGTGGCACCCACCGATTCCTATTTAACCGCAACAAGACTGCTGGATTTTGACTCGCCCTCAATCTCGAACCTGGTACGAGATCGTGGCTGGCATGACCTTGCCCGTGTCGACCGGATTGGCGCGGTTTATGACTTTGTCCGGAACGTGATTGCGTTCGGCTACAACCGCGTCGACGACATTCCCGCCTCTGCGGTGCTGACCGACGGCTACGGGCAGTGCAACACGAAAGGGACGCTTCTCATGGCACTGCTGCGCAGCGTAGGCATCCGCTGCCGACTGCACGGCTTCACCATCCACAAGGCCCTGCAGCGTGGCGTGGTGCCCGAATTGGTCTACCCCCTCGCACCGTCCGAAATTCTGCACTCGTGGGTCGAAGTCGAAACAGAAGAGGGCTGGATCAATCTCGAAGGCTTCATTCTGGACGCCCCCTTCCTGCAGTCGCTTCAGAAGGAATTCAGCGAAACAGAAAGCCTTTGCGGCTACGGCGCTGGAACGGATTGCCTGAGTGCGCCACCAGTCAGTTGGAACGGCGGCAGCACTTATATTCAGAAAACCGGTATCGTTCGTGATTTTGGAACCTTTGATGCGCCCGATGACTTTTATTTGAAATATAGTCAGAACTTCGGATTTGCGCGTGACTTTCTCTATCGCCACGTCATCCGTCACTGGATGAATGCCCGGGTTCGCCGCATCCGTCGTGGAATGTTGCCAAAGGTCCCTGGTCTCAGTCGACCGAACCACAGCCATGAGGAGAACAACCGTGCCGCATGATCATGGCCATACCCACATTGATCCTGAATCAGGTGATCGTAGGGTCTCCATCGCAATCTGGGCCAACGGGCTTCTGACCGTCGCGCAGATCGTTGGCGGCATCCTTTCCGGCAGCCTGGCGCTGATCGCAGATGCCCTACACAATTTTTCGGACATGGCGTCACTGGTGATCGCGTTCGTTGCGCGCAAAATCGCCAGACGACCCGCCGATGAACGCATGACATTCGGCTATGGTCGGATTGAAATCGTCGCGGCACTCATCAACTACACGACCCTGATCCTGATCGGTTTCTACCTGATCTATGAGGGTGGCATGCGGATGATCGACCCGCCCGAGGTCGCTGGTTGGACGGTGGTGATCCTGGGCGGTGTGGCACTCGTCGTCGACACGTTGACAGCGCTGCTCACCTATTCGATGCAGAAAGGCAGTGTGAACATCCGTGCGCTTTTCCTGCACAACCTGTCGGACGCTTTGGCCTCTGTGGCAGTCATCATTGGAGGGTCCCTGATCATCCTCTACGACATGCGATGGGTCGATCCCGCAATCACCATCGGCATTGCCCTTTACATCCTCTATCTGGCTTTCACTGAGATTGGCGGTCCGATCAGAACCCTGATGCTCGGCAGCCCACCCGACATCGACAATGCAGCCGTCGTTGAGGCGCTGCGGAGCGTCGATGGTGTAGCGGACGTTCACCACGTGCATCTGTGGCAGATGGAGGAGCACAAGGCGGCGCTGGACTGCCACGTGGTGCTGACAGCGGGCGGCTGGGGTAAAATCGAAAAGATCAAGGCAGCGATCAAGGACCGGCTGAAGGAGGACTTCAACATCGCCCATTCCAGCCTGGAGTTCGAACACGAAGACCGCGCACACGAAAACGCCGACCTCTACGGTCACGGCAAGCCTGAAGAGGAGGAGAACCGTTTTCACTGAGCTTGTGAGAGGTCATGAAGGTGTGATCGACGTCGATTGCGAGTGCAAGCTAAGCGACAGCGACCTGAAACGGGTGCACGGCCTGCTTCAAGCCAGCCTGGCCTGGTCCTCGAACTCACGAGGTTCGAAGCCTTCAAGGTTCCGTCTGCTTCTGAGCCGTTGCAGAACTGCTGAGAGCCCGAATGCGTCCTATTCGCCAAACAGATTTAGGTAGAACCGATTTAAGGGCAATTCGAGACTCATTTGACGATCGAGATGGCTCGGACGCTTTGACATGCCGTGGGATTGGCGCAGCGCGGAACGTGGCGGATGACGACGGGCGGCTCGGTCACCTCGCGATCTTGCTGACCGCCGCAACCGCAACACGCATCATCATTGTTGCAATAGTATATTTTCGTAGGTATGCTGGGTGAAGATTGTCAAGGGTCCTTGCCATGCGTTTCGAATTCAAAAACCTCCCTCTGGCGGCCTTTTTAGCTCTCGCCTTGACCGGCCCAACAGTTCCGACACAAGCACGCGCCCAAACCTATCAGATCGATTGTGCCATCCTGCTGTGTTTGTCCGGTGGATGGCCAGCTTCCGTGCCCTGCGCCCGCGCACGGGCCGAGTTCATCCGGCGCATAACTCCATGGCCGGTGGAGCCGCCGCTTCAGATTTGGCGCTGCCCGATGGGTGCGTCTTACGATGGACCTGCCAGGTCGCGGCCCACGGACCGGATCTTCGATGCCCTATATGGTGGTTCAGGAACCCCTCCAAACTCTTCAGCCCCGCTCTTCGAGCAGGCAGCCAGGGCAGGCGGGATGCTTGGGCCTAAAGGCTCCAACGCGGCTTGGGACAGCCTCGTAAGGGCCGATTACGCTCTCCAGCTCGTGGAAGACCGCGCCGACATCGATATCAGCGGGCCGGAGTTCAATTTCGTGCGCTCCATCCGCGTCTTTGACGTTCGTTATGCCCGCCAGCATGAATCCGGGCGAGATGGCGACTGCAACCGCAGCGCCGTCGTTGTCCTCGGCACCTACGGGATCCAGGGCGATTTTTCTTGGAGGGCGTCGTCACCCGCAGCGCTTCCCGCGGCGCATGCCGGTCTCGAGCGATGGGGCCAGCACTGCCCGAGCATTTATCACAGATCCGTCTTCGTTGAGTGGCGTGACTATAGCGGGAATTACGGCTTCGAGCAGGTCAATTACTGACTGTTGATGCGCAGCGACGTCGCGCAGAGCCTTGTACGAAATCAAATCTGGAATGCAGGAAAAACCACACAATCGAGGGCCATAAAGGCCATATTCTTCCATATCAGTCCTAGCGACAATTCAGCTGCGTGAGAGACGCGAAGTCGATTTCAGCTTTATCGGCATCGCTAAGATCCGGGTAAATCCTTGAGACGCGCTGTGGGCCATTGTCGCGTAGCCCTTAATTGTGAGATGAGAAATCCAACGAAATCAACGGCTGTGCTTTGCCGTTAAATATGAGATTTTGCCTTTAATTCCGATATTTTTGCCCTTAAACCTGAGACAGGGTTCACAG
>Ga0208184_100095_pt1 | contig 39240 bp, 33 predicted proteins | sample Virmet3651_4511_FD_185736 | JGI IMG/M metagenome (GOLD analysis project Ga0208184, IMG submission 185736) | Marine viral communities from the Southern Atlantic ocean transect to study dissolved organic matter and carbon cycling - metaG... | ecosystem: Environmental > Aquatic > Marine > Oceanic ... | reverse complement strand
ATAAGAACCCAAATACTCTCTAAAACAAAAACACAAAAACAAACACCGCGGGATGGAGCAGCCAGGTAGCTCGTCAGGCTCATAACCTGAAGGTCGTAGGTTCAAATCCTACTCCCGCAACCAAAATTAATTCTCCAATAATATCAATGCCTTGCAACCGTGCCTCACCACAGTGCGCGGCCTTCGGCGTTCCAGTGACCGCCTCCAACCCCGTCGCAAGACGCAACAGAGCCGCAAGATCGCCCTCCAACTCGATCTCAACGCCTGTGTCACCCTTCGCAGGGGTCAGTACGATCCGATCCACCAAAGCCCGCAGCGCTTCCTTCGCAGCGGGCATTTCTGCTCTTCTCCCCAGACCCGCAATCAACGCCGCCACCCGCTCGCGGTAGGTCACCGCCATTGATGGATGGATCAGGATCGGATCCGGGGCAGGGGAGGCGGAAAGCCGAGGTCACGTCGAGATCAACATGGCCACGCGGCGAGAAATGGATCTACGATCCGAATCAAACAGTCCTGACAGGGCGGCACTCTATACCGACCCGGATCGCCCCACGTCGCCCGCGCGCGTAACCCTCCAGCACCGAAGCGCCGCGTTCAAGTTGCAGCAAGACCCGCATGGCCAACCCAAGCAGATATTCCCCTGTCGGTTTGAGTCGCAGCTGGCGCCGCTCCCAGAGCTTCACGCTGTGCCGCTCTTCGAAGCGCCGGATCGCATGGCTGACCGGCCGATTGAGTCAGGTTCGCCGATCCGCGGCGTCGGTTAAGCTGCCGGTCCGTTCGATTTCACGCAAAATGGCCAGCGGCTGGATGTCGATCATGAGGCTTAACTGAGTGTCATTCAATCGCTTGAGATCAGATACTATGGACAAGACGCCATAAGGCGTTCAACAGCAGTTGCAGCCCGTAACGCCGCCTCTCACAAACTCCAGGTATGATTTGCTAGCGCGTTGGAACGGGTGTTTCACCGCGGTAGTCGTAAAAACCGCGTTGGGTTTTGCGGCCAAGCCATCCCGCTTCGACATATTTGGTTAGCAAGGGGCAGGGACGGTACTTCGTATCTGCCAACCCGTCGTGCAACACGTTCATAATCGCAAGGCAGGTGTCGAGGCCAATAAAATCCGCCAACTCCAGTGGACCCATCGGGTGGTTTGCACCAAGTTTCATGGATTCATCGATGGAGCGCACGCTGCCTACGCCTTCATAGAGTGTATAGACCGCCTCATTGATCATGGGCATGAGAATGCGGTTCACGATGAAGGCAGGGAAGTCCTCGGCGCTGGCAGCCGTCTTTCCAAGCTTTTCAACCACGGCCTGGCAGGTCTGAAACGTGTCCTCATCAGTCGCAATGCCACGAATGAGTTCGACCAGCTGCATCACCGGTACCGGGTTCATGAAGTGGAACCCCATGAAACGCTCAGGCCGATCCGTGCGACTCGCCAGACGTGTGATTGAGATCGATGATGTGTTGGACGTGAGAATCGTATGCGGTTGCAAATGGGGCAGCAGATCCTCAAAGATTGCCTGCTTTACGGCTTCACGCTCGGTTGCAGCTTCGATCACCAGATCGGTTTGACCCAAATCTGCCAGAGTGAGCGTGGTAGAGATCCGGTCCATCGTGGCGGCAACCTCAGCGTCGTCAATCTTGCCACGGCTGGCCTGACGAGCGAGGTTTTTCTGGATCAGTGACAGCGCGCTGTCGAGCGCCTGCTGGCTTATGTCATTGAGAACAACATTAAATCCTGCAAGCGCCAAGACGTGGGCAATGCCGTTGCCCATCTGACCTGCACCGATAACCCCAACTTTTTTCACGTCCATGATGGATGGCCTTTCCTTGCGCCTGCCTAGTGCCTGCGGGCGGATACTAAAGGTTTCGCGCCTGCAGAAACAAGGCCGATTGCCTCTGTTTTCAGCAAATTCGCCGTTTAGCAGTTTGGAAAGATTCGGGCGGCAATATGGCTCTTGGGTGAAAAAGTGGTGGATGAAATGAGCTATGAACTCAAAAGCGCAGACGCGCTTGTGAGCGAGTTATGCAGCTACGGTGAGTCGCGGCTGCGTGTCAGGGGGCCGGCGCGTGCGCTGAGTGATCCTTACATCAGTTTCCTTGGTGGAACCGAAGTGTTTGGGCGTTTCGTTGAACGGCCTTTCGCCCAAGGCGTCGAAGGGCAAATCGGTTTGGCCTGTATCAACCTCGGTTGTGTGAACGCAGGGGTTGATGCGTTTTTACATGATGATGCGTTGATGGACATCGCGGCGGGTGGGCAAATGACCGTGCTGCAGGTGATGGGGGCGCAGAACCTCACCAATAGTTTCTATAAGGTCCATCCTCGGCGCAATGATCGCTTTTTGCGCGCCTATGACGCGCTTGTGCATTTGTTTCCAGAGGTCGATTTTACCGACTTCAACTTCAACAAGCATCTGCTGACGTCACTCAGGGGCGTGTCCGAGGACCGGTTTGAGCGGGTGCGGGCTGGCCTTCAAGAAACTTGGCTGACACGAATGAGCCGCATCGTGGATGCGCTTGGTGGGCGCGTTGTGCTGCTGTGGCTCCGGTATGATATGGGAACGGTCGACACGCTTGGCCCTTCTCCAAGCCTTGTGGAGCGGTCTATGGTTGATGTTCTGCGTCCGCGTGTATCTGGCGTGATTGAGCTTGAGGTGACGACAGCCGGGCAGGCGCAGGATATTCCGGGGATGATGTTTGGCCCGATGGACCTGCCTGCTGCGCAGATGATGCTTGGCCCCAAGGAACATGACCGGATCGCGGATGTGGTGGCGTCAAGACTTCTCAATATGTTGGCGGCTGCCTGAGCCACACGGAAATATGCCTGAAATGCAAAAAAAGGCCCGCGCAATTGGCGGGCCTTTCTCATTCTTCGAAGCTGTTTGGATCAGCCGAGCTTTTCGGTCAGTTCCGGTACGGCTTGGAACAGGTCTGCAACCAGCCCGTAGTCGGCAACCTGAAAGATCGGTGCTTCTTCGTCTTTGTTGATGGCGACGATGATCTTGGAATCTTTCATACCTGCAAGGTGCTGGATCGCGCCGGAGATGCCGACAGCGATATAGAGTTCAGGCGCAACCACTTTACCGGTCTGACCCACCTGCCAGTCGTTCGGAGCAAAGCCCGAGTCAACCGCGGCACGGGATGCGCCAACTGCAGCGCCCAGTTTGTCGGCCAAGGCTTCGATGATCTTGAAGTCTTCTTCAGAGCCGACACCGCGACCACCGGAGACAACCACACCAGCGGATGTGAGCTCGGGGCGGTCGCTGGTGGCGAGCTTGTCTTCAACCCAAGCGCTGAGGCCGGGGTTATCGGCTGCGGAAATGGTATCGACAGAAGCCGAGCCACCTTCGCCAGCGGCATCAAAGGTGGACGTCCGGAAGGAGATGACCTTTTTCGCATCCGCTGATTTCACCACTTGGATGGCGTTACCTGCGTAGATCGGGCGCTCGAATGTGTCGGCGTCAACCACGGCCGTCACGTCCGAGATCACCATCACATCAAGCAGAGCTGCCACGCGGGGCAGGATGTTCTTGGCGTCGGTGGTCGCGGGCGCAACGATGTGGCTGTAGTCGCCCGCGAGCGACGCGATCAGCGCTGCTGTGGGTTCTGCCAAACGGTGACCGAGGCTTTCGTCTTCGGCAACCAGCACCTTTGCAACGCCGTCGATTTTGGCGGCAGCTTCGCCCGCTGCAGCAGCGGATGCGCCTGCAGCCAGTACGGTCACATCGCCCAGAGATTTCGCGGCGGAAACAGCCTTTGCAGTGGCATCAAACGCCAGCTCACCTGCGTTGACTTCGGCAAGGAGAAGAACAGCCATTACACAGCCCCCGCTTCTTTGAGTTTCGCAACCAGCTCGTCCACGGAGCCCACGATGATGCCTGCAGAGCGGGCCTCGGGTTCCTTGGTCTCCACCACGGTCAGGCGTGGGGTGACGTCGACGCCGTAATCAGCAGCGGTTTTCTCGTCGAGCGGCTTTTTCTTTGCCTTCATGATGTTCGGCAAGGAGGCATAGCGCGGCTCATTGAGGCGCAGATCCACGGTGACGATTGTTGGCATCTTCACAGAGATGGTCTGCAAACCGCCGTCCACCTCACGGGTGACCTTCGCGTTATCGCCGTCGATGTCGATTTCGGAGGCAAAGGTTGCCTGAGACCAGCCCAGCAGTGCCGACAGCATCTGTCCGGTGGCGTTCATGTCGTTGTCGATCGCCTGCTTGCCTGCCAGCACGAGGCCCGGCTGCTCTTCTTCAACAACTTTGGCGAGGATCTTGGCGACCGCGAGCGGTTCAATATCCTGATGCACATCGTCGGCTGCAACTACGAGGATGGCGCGGTCGGCACCCATGGCGAGCGCGGTGCGCAGGGTTTCCTGAGCCTGCTTGACGCCGATGGAGACTGCGACCACCTCATCCGCCTTGCCAGCTTCTTTGAGGCGAATGGCCTCTTCGACGGCAATCTCGTCAAAGGGGTTCATCGACATCTTGACGTTGGCGAGATCAACACCGCTTCCATCCGCTTTGACGCGGACTTTCACGTTATAGTCGATCACGCGTTTGACAGGCACGAGTACCTTCATAGTGCGTTTCTCCTTAACAATCGGGCCCCGCTCCCACGGGTCCCATGAATGCTCTCGAGGTGTTGATACCGACTAGAGGGCGACGGCAACAGGGTAAAATCGTCACGTTGTGGCTCGAGGACGTCGCGTTTGCAGCAATAACGCCAAATTTCGTTGCGGAATTTTCTTTCCGGAAACCTGCTGAGGGGCACATAAAAGTTCCTCCCGCCGATAGTGGGGCGGTACTCGGGCCAATTCAGGTTTGGGTGAAATGCAGGTCGCGGCTGATGCTTGCGTGCGCTTTAGGACTTTTGAATGGGGTTTGTTAACAGTTGTGTAGTTCACTGCATTCGAAAAAAATCGACGAGAAATTTACGAATGCAGTCATTGGCCAGCAAGGAAGCACAATTTGTCGCGGGCACACTCGCACCCTCAGTCAGGCTGGATACCAATAGCATAAGCGCTGCGGGACTGGCGAGAGAGTTCGCACCTCTACGCTCATTCCTTTTTGAGCAGAGTGCGCGAATGGAAAGCCCGGCCCCTATTTCTCAACACAGCGTGTTCATCGGTGCCCAAAGCTATATGAATGATTCGGGCATTGTGCGGGGCAGGGTCTTTATCGGACGGTACTGCAGTATCGGTCGTCGCGTGTCGATCGCAGCAGGTGCGCACTACATGACGGGAGTGTCTACAAATCCTGCGCTGGCACAGGGGCCTGCCGAAGCGTTCTATAGCGCAGATGAGATGGAGGCACTTGAGTTCTCGGCTGCCTCCAGAGGAGATGCGCCCACCATCCTGCAGGCGGATGTCTGGGTCGGAGATGGGGCCATTGTCATGCCAGGTGTGGTTGTTGGGGCAGGAGCCGTTATTGGCGCAAATGCCGTGGTCACAAAAGATGTTGCCCCATATTCGATAGTCGCAGGATGCCCGGCACGTCACATTCGGTTCCGCTTTCCGGAGAGGGTGCGGGAGCGACTGCTGCAATCACAGTGGTGGGACCTGTCATTGGAAACGCTTAAGGCATTTCAATCGGGCAATGTTCTGTCATTCCTTGATGAAGTCGAGGCCTTGAACACCGCCGAGACGCATTTTGCCGATTGCCCAACACTTGCGATTGGAACGTAGGCAATCAACCAGACCTTGCGGATCCTCAGAGCGGTATCCCCAAGGAACAGGTTGCGTGTGGGCGCTGGTCGACTGAAGGCCTCGTTGTCCTGTAGAGTTTTCTTCTTTGAAGCTGGAACTGCTCCGCAGGCAAAAAAGGACTACCGGTTAGCGCCGGGCACCCAGAGCACGTCTTTCTCGCCATTTTCGTTGGCGATGCGCGAGGCAACGAAAAACCAATCCGAAAGCCGGTTGAGGTAGATCGTCACCGATGGGTTGACGTCTTCTTCTGTGGCCAGTTCCGTTGTCAAACGCTCTGCGCGGCGGGCGACGGTGCGACAAACGTGCAGATACGCCGAAAGCGCGCTGCCGCCGGGGAGAACAAAGCTGCGCAGGGGCGTCAGATTTTTGTTCATGACGTCGATTTCCGCCTCGAGGCGATCCACCTGACTTTGCGCGATACGCAGCGGCGGGTACTCAGCGTCTGCATCCAGATGCATATCGGGCCGACACAGATCAGCGCCAAGATCAAAGAGGTCATTTTGAATGCGTGCCAGAGCGGCGTCCATGTCACCCTCAGCGACCAGTCGGGCAACACCCACCTGCGCGTTCAACTCATCCGAAGTGCCATAAGCGGTCACACGGGCAGAGTGTTTGGCAACGCGGGCCCCATTGCCAAGCGCGGTGTCGCCCTTATCGCCGGTGCGGGTGTAGATTTTGCTGAGAACGACCATGTTAGTTTCCTGTGCCAGCAAAATAGACAAAAGCAACCATCAAAACCACGGCGACGAACTGAAAGAAAATACGCAGGCGCATCATCTTGTTGCCGTTCTTGCGGTTGAATTCTCCGCCGACGCCAAAGCCGCCGATGCCGATAGCAAGCACGATGGCCACTGCGGCCATTGCGAGGATGCCCAAAATGTAAAGTGGAGAGCCCATGATCCGTGTGGTCCTTTGTTGTCCTGTGGCGCCGGATGCCTCTGATTTGCATTCGGTTCGCTGTGGTGCGTCTATCTATACCGCAGCAGGATGCGGTCAATCGCGCGCGTCGACAGTACCCTGCGCAGCGTCCCGGCGATATAGGTTGGCGTGGTGACATAGTAACGCGGACGTGGGCGGCGTGCCTCTAAGGCGTGCGCGAGTTTCTTGGACACTGCCGCAGGGGGCAGTTCAAACGCATCTGGCCCGCTGGATTCATAAAGCCGCTTCAACAGTGATCCCTCGTATCGGTCGCGGATCGGCGAGTTTTTCCAGTCGATGTGCTCTTCAAAATGCGGAATGGAGTTTTCCCGGATTTTGGATGTCACGGGGCCCGGCTCAATCAGGATAACGTCGATCCCGGTGCCGGACAGCTCTAGCCGGAGGGTGTCGCTCAGCCCTTCGATTGCAAACTTTGTTGCCGCATAGGCCCCGCGCCAAGGGTATGTTACCAGACCCAGCACAGATGAGTTTTGCACTATCCGCCCGTGTCCCTGCGCGCGCATGACCGGGACCACCTGTCGGATCAGTTCGTGCCAGCCAAACACATTGGTCTCAAAAATCTCGCGCAGGCCATCTGTGGGCAGATCCTCGACCGCACCGGGCAGCCCGTGTGCGCCGTTGTTGAACAGCGCATCCAGCGTGCCGCCGGTGGATTTTAGCACTTCGGCCAGCCCAGTCTGAATGCTGTCTGCGTCAGTGTAGTCAATGCGCGGGCTTTCAAAGCCTTCGGCGCGTAGGCGGTCGCAATCGCGCTGCTGCCTGCATGAGGCAAACACCCGCCAGCCACGGGCGCGCATGTCATGGGCGGCTGCGTGGCCAATGCCGGATGAGCAGCCAGTAATCAGCAAGGTTTTGGTCATCGTCGCTCCCCGGGTAGGTCCGGGGCCGAGTTATGACTGTTTCGCGCTCAGCAGGGAAGCCGCAATCCAGCCCACTTGCCCGGTCTTTGGGTTTTCCAGCAGTGACCAACCGGAAGGATCGTCGTTAAGCACGCGCACCTTATCCCCGGCAAGCAGTTGCATCAGCACCGGAAAACGGGTGCCGGGCCCAAGGCGCACATTGGCGCGAGAGGCCCGTATCTTGCGCATGTCGCCAATTGGCTCGGGGGTTGCGACAGCGGCGACGGGCTGCGGTTCATCGGATGTGATCGCGCCAAGACCCCCTTCTATCGATCCGATCCGCAGACCCGTGACGGGCAGATTGAGAGAAATCGGCTGCGGCAGGGAAACCACCGAGGCCGGTTCGCGCAAGGAGATGTTGATAACCGCAGCATCCGACCCGGTCGGGGTATCGGATGCGGTATCCGCACGGTTGCCAGTGGCCGTTTTGATCACAGCCGGTGCACTATATGGTGTCAGAACAGGGCTGGCGAGCTGGGTTTCTGCAGGGCGGCTGATGATCCGGCCACGGTCACTGGCTGCGGTGACGCGGGCACTGGGAGGCTCGGTTTGAGGGCGCTCGGGTGGGGAGAAATCCGCACCTCCGCTGAGTTCGTAAAAAGCTAGTGCCAAACCGGCAAAAGAAACCACCAAAAACCGCGACATCGCGTACACTCCCCCGAAAATTGATCGCTGTAAAACAAGCAGCTTACCCCGCTCCCGCGCTCAACGCGGCAGGCACATAGATGTTCCGAACCTGAAATTGGCAGCGAGAATCGCATTGGGTGCGATCATATTCCACAATTTTAACATAAAACGAGGGGAGAGGTGGCAAATTCCTCCCCCGCAGTGGCTCGCTGGGGCAAATTTTCAAATGATTTCAGGGCAACGCGGCCACGCCATGTCGCTCTTCTGTGGAAAACGGGCGATGCCCGCTTGCCGCATGACGAGGTGGGCAGTATCAGGATGAGATGACCGACATCGTTGATGATCCCACGACCCCCGAGATGCCTGCCAATGGCGAGCTGCGCGAGCCGCTGCGCCGCGCCATTGGCGAGCGATACCTAACCTATGCGCTGAGCACGATTATGCACCGGGCCTTGCCCGATGCGCGTGACGGCCTGAAGCCTGTGCATCGGCGCATCCTATACGCCATGAGCCGATTGCGCCTGTCGTCATCGGGCGGGTTTCTGAAGTCCGCCAAGATCTCCGGCGACACGATGGGGGATTTCCATCCTCACGGGGATGCGGCGATCTATGACGCCATGGCGCGTCTGGCGCAGGATTTTGCGGTGCGCTATCCGCTGGTTGATGGTCAGGGTAACTTTGGCAACATCGACGGCGATAACCCTGCGGCCTCGCGCTACACCGAGGCACGGATGACCTTCATCGCTGAGGCGATGCTGGAGGGGCTGGGCGAAGACGCGGTCGATTTTCGCGACAATTACGATGGCCGCCTGCAAGAGCCGAGCGTTCTGCCTGCGACCTTCCCGAATATTCTCGCCAATGGATCCAGCGGTATTGCCGTGGGGATGGCGACCAATATTCCGCCGCATAATATTTCCGAGCTGATTGATGCCTGCATCCACCTGATCAAGGCACCAAACGCGGGTGATGACACGCTGCTGCAATATGTGCCGGGGCCGGATTTCCCCACCGGCGGCACCATTGTGGAACCGACGGAAAACATCGCCCAGGCCTATCGCACGGGCCGTGGTTCATTCCGGTTGCGCGCCAAACACGAAATTGAGGATCTGGGCCGGGGCCAATGGCAGGTTGTTGTCACCGAAATCCCCTATCAGGTGCAGAAATCCAAGCTCATCGAGAAAATCGCGGAGCTGATCCAGACCAAGAAGGTGCCGATCCTTGCAGACGTGCGCGATGAGAGCGCCGAAGACATCCGCATCATTCTGGAACCGAAATCCAAGAACGTCGACCCTGAGGTGCTGATGGGGTTGATGTATCGTAACTCCGATCTGGAGGTGCGGTTCTCGCTCAATATGAACGTGCTGATCGACGGTGTGACGCCCAAGGTCTGCTCGATGAAGGAGGTGCTGCGCGCCTTCCTCGACCATCGCCGTGATGTGCTTCAGCGCCGCTCGCGCCACCGGATGGCCAAGATCGATCACCGGCTTGAGGTGCTCGACGGTTTCATCATCGCGTTTTTGAATCTCGACCGGGTGATCGACATCATCCGCTATGACGATGATCCCAAAGCGGCATTGATGCGTGAAAACTGGGAGCGCGAACATCCCCGTGCCTTCACCGAGGCCGAGTATGTCACGCCTGCCGCAGGCGACGGCGAACTCTCCGAGGTGCAGGCCGAGGCGATCCTCAACATGCGCCTGCGCAGCTTGCGCAAGCTCGAAGAGATCGAACTCACCCGCGAACGGGATGCCTTGCGCGAGGAACGCGCAGGACTTGCCGAGCTTCTCGAGAGTGAAGATCTGCAATGGAAGAAGATCACTGAGCAGCTGCGCGAAACCAAAAAACAGTTCGGCAAAGACTATGAGGGCGGCAGTCGTCGCACCCAGTTTGCCGAGGCGGGCGAGATCGAAGACGTGCCGCTTGAGGCGATGATCGACCGCGAACCGATCACCGTGGTGTGCTCGCAGATGGGCTGGATTCGCGCGATGACCGGCCATATCGACCTGAGCCGTGAGCTGAAGTTCAAGGACGGCGACGGCCCGCGCTTTATTTTCCATGCGGAAACCACCGACCGGCTCTTGGTCTTTGGTTCCAACGGGCGGTTTTATACCCTGTCAGCGGCCAATCTGCCCGGCGGTCGTGGTATGGGCGAACCTCTGCGCCTGATGGTGGATCTGCCCAATGAGGTGGAGATCGTTGATCTCTTCATCCATAACCCGGAAGGGCGTCTGCTGGTGGCATCGGATGCAGGCAATGGCTTTGTTTGTGCAGAAAAAGAGATCGTAGCGCAGACACGGGGCGGCAAGCAGGTGTTGAACGTCAAGGACGACGAGCGCGCCAAGATCTGTATTCCTGTCTCTGGCGATCACGTTGCGGTGGTTTCCGAGAATGGCAAGTTCCTTGTATTCTCTATTGAGGAAATGCCTGAACTCACCCGCGGCAAGGGCGTGCGCCTGCAGAAATACAACATGGCCCGAGGGCGTCAGGGCTCGCTGGAACTGGACGGTGGCCTTGCGGATGTCACCACCTTCAACTGGGATGAAGGGCTGCAGTGGGAAATGGGCGGCGGCAAAACCCGCCATGAAACCGACCTCAGCCAGTGGCTCGGCAAGCGGGCAGGGGTTGGCAAGCGCCCCCCCTATGGGTTCCCCAAGGACTACAAATTCAAATAACGGCAATATATTGCCGGAAAACATGTGGCCCCTGCGCAACCGCGCGGGGGTTCGCTTTTGTGCGGGTTTACCGGGAGGGAAATCCCGGTCTATCACTTGGCCACCCTGATCCGAGAGCGAGATAGAGAGATTTGATGTTGCGCACGATAGCCCTTCTGGCCCTGACCGTTCTTGTCGCAGCCTGTACCCCGCCCAGCCCCGACGATGAGTTGCGCGATCTTGGCAGCTACAAACTCGGCCACAATATCGTGGTCGCGCCCAAGGTGCAGATGGTACCCGGCTCCCGTCCGGTGGAGGCGCAGGAATGGGTCGATCTGCTGACCAATGAAGTGTCTGCAAGATTTTCTCAGTATGAGGGCGATCAGCTTTATCACTTTGGCATCAGCGTAGAGGGGTATTTTGTAGCTCCCGGCGGTGTGCCTCTGGTGCTGAGCCCGAAATCTGTGCTTGCGGTAAATGTCACCGTTTGGGATGACGCCGCGAATAAGAAGCTGAACACAGAGCCCAAAACCTTCACCGTGTTTGAGACCACCTCGGGAGAGAGCTTCCTGGTTGGGTCGGGCCATGCCCGCACACGTGAAGAGCAGATGCAGGGTCTGGCCCGCAATGCGGTCAGGGCCATCGAGACCTGGATGGTTGAACAGCACAAGGAAAACGGCTGGTTTGATGCGCGTGAGGCGGATGTGGTTGAGAACGCCGCCGACGCGGCCAGCGGATAGCGCGTTTGTCAAGAACGAACCGCTTGATTTTTGCGCGCAAACCAAATAAGCCGCGCGCGCAGAGGAAACCGGGTCCGGTCGGACCCCCCAATTTTCAAAAGGGCGCCTAAGGAATGGCAAAGGAAAAGTTTGAGCGTAATAAACCGCACGTCAACATCGGCACCGTTGGCCACGTTGACCACGGTAAAACCACGCTGACCGCAGCAATCACCAAATACTTCGGCGACTTCCGCGCATACGACCAGATCGACGGCGCACCGGAAGAAAAAGCACGCGGTATCACCATCTCCACCGCCCACGTGGAATATGAAACCGACGCGCGTCACTACGCACACGTCGACTGCCCCGGCCACGCTGACTATGTGAAAAACATGATCACCGGTGCGGCGCAGATGGACGGCGCGATCCTGGTTGTGAACGCAGCAGACGGCCCGATGCCCCAGACCCGCGAGCACATCCTGCTGGCGCGTCAGGTTGGCGTTCCCGCGCTGGTCGTGTTCATGAACAAAGTGGACCAGGTCGACGACGAAGAGCTCCTCGAGCTCGTCGAGATGGAAATCCGCGAACTGCTGTCTTCCTATGACTTCCCCGGCGACGATATTCCGATCATCGCAGGTTCCGCTCTGGCGGCGATGGAAGGCCGTGACCCGGAAATCGGTGAAGAGAAGATCAAAGAGCTGATGGCGGCTGTGGATGAGTACATCCCGACCCCTGAGCGCGCTGTTGACCAGCCGTTCCTGATGCCGATCGAAGACGTGTTCTCGATCTCTGGCCGTGGTACTGTTGTGACCGGTCGTGTTGAGCGTGGCGTGATCAATGTTGGCGACAACATCGAAATCGTTGGCATCAAAGACACCACCACCACCACCTGTACCGGTGTGGAAATGTTCCGCAAACTGCTGGACCGCGGTGAAGCAGGCGACAACATCGGCGCGCTGCTGCGTGGTATCGACCGTGAAGCGGTTGAGCGTGGTCAGGTTCTGTGTAAGCCGGGTTCCGTGACCCCGCACACCAAATTCGAGGCAGAAGCCTACATTCTGACCAAAGAAGAAGGTGGCCGTCACACGCCGTTCTTTGCGAACTACCGTCCGCAGTTCTACTTCCGCACCACCGACGTGACCGGCACCGTGACTCTGCCTGCCGGCACCGAGATGGTGATGCCGGGCGACAACCTGAAGTTCGAAGTTGAACTGATCGCCCCGATCGCGATGGAAGACGGTCTGCGCTTTGCGATCCGCGAAGGCGGCCGCACCGTTGGCGCGGGCGTTGTGTCCAAGATCCTCGCGTAAGCGATGGGCCTCGCCTGATTTAACCGGCGAGTGACAATAGAAAGGGCCTCCCAACGGGAGGCCCTTTTTTTGTTGCGAGGCGCCGTCTCGCGCTCCGAGATATTTGGGAAAAGATGAAGCATTCGCCCTAGGAGATAGGGCGGCGCATACACATGAAAATGGGGGTGTTCGCCAGATCGCCACATTGTCCTTCTGGTGGACATGAAAACGGAAAGAAGACTATTTGCCTCGCACAGCATATGTCCATATCGGTACGCACAAGACTGGCACGACCTATCTGCAAAGCTGGATGCGCAAGAATGCAAATACGCTCGCACAACTCGGGATCGTGTATCCCGACATAGGCCTGACGCCAAAAGATGCCGCACATAAGGTGCTGGCGCTAGAGGCGCGCATCGCACCTGACACATTGTCCGAGACCGAGTCATGGGCGCAGCTTGCAGACACTGTTGCGGAAACCTCGGGCGATGTGGTGATCTCTTCGGAGACTTTCAGTGACCGGATGAAGGCGCCAGAACATGTCAGGCGCTTAGTGCGCTTCTTTGCCGACCTTGGGTTGGAGACAAAGTTCATTATCTTTCTGCGCGATCCACCCGCCTATCTGAACTCTCTCTATGTTCAGGCGGTCAAACGCTTTAATGCAGGCTGCTCTTTTGAGGACTACGCCGAAGAACACTTTGGCGCACGGTGGGAGGACGTTGTTCCAGCTGAAGCCATGTTCGACCGCTACGCCGCCCAACAGGAACTGGACTTTCCCGCTGAGCGTGTTGAGCCTCTGGTCAAAACAATGGTGGATGGCGATTTTGGCCCGCGCTGGCCTTTCGTGCGGCGCTGGGCGTACCGCCTCAAGCAAAAGGCGACGGGTCTGTTTTCGTCATAAACCAGAGACGGAATCGGTGCTGACATCGCCCTTAATTCCGGGATGCGCGGTACTATACCTGCGGTCTTTGATCCGTGCACGTGCTGGCAAGTGCAAAAATGCGAACTTCTCTCTTGCGTCCTCTGGCGCACTCGCTTAGGAACGCCGCACCACAGGGGTATAGCTCAGTTGGTAGAGCGACGGTCTCCAAAACCGTAGGTCGCGGGTTCGAACCCTGCTGCCCCTGCCATTAAAATCAAGAACACCAGAAAATTCGCCGCTGACCCATCACCTCTATGTTGGGCACTTGTGATTTTTTCCGATGTTGCCAGATACTTCAACGAATTGACCGCGGTCAAAGCAGGCGATGGGGATGGATCTTGCCCCGTTTCAGGCGACTGTGGAGCCGTGGAACGCCATGGCGCGACCTATGTGAGATTTTCGCGGCTCAGTGGATTCAGGCTGTGGTTTCAGAAATTGAGGTTGAATTGACCGCAGATGCGCTCCATCCGAGCGGCGGGCCTTGAATTTGCCACCGCTCTCGGGTAGATCGCCCTCCTAGTCGACAAGAGAGAGTGCGAGAGCCCTATGGCCACCATCAATCCCGTTAAGTTCATCCAGCAGGTGCGCGCAGAAGTCAGCAAGGTTGTCTGGCCGACTCGCCGCGAGGTTCTGCTGACCACGGTCATGGTGTTCATCATGGCGGCACTGGCTGCGGCGTTCTTTGCAGTGGTGGATCTGCTGATCCGCACCGGTCTGAGCGGCATCTACGGGATCTTTGGCTAAGATAGGCATTTGATGCGCTGCAGCTGTTGTGGCGCCGTTGCCTCTTGATCTTGCCTGCTCAGAGGGATAGTTCAGCCGATACTGGATGAGGCGTGCGGCGATTCGCACGCCGATTTTTGTTGGACCGCAGCCAATGGCTGCACGGAGATATTTCGCGGCACAGGCCCGCAGGGAACAAGAAGGACGAGCAGGTTCATGGCGAAACGGTGGTATTCGGTCAGCGTTCTTTCGAACTTCGAAAAGAAAATCGCAGAACAGATTCGCACCGCAGTCGTGGAGCAGGGTCTTGAGGACGAGATCGACGAGGTTCTGGTTCCCACTGAGGAAGTGATCGAAATTCGTCGTGGCAAAAAAGTCTCGACCGAGCGCCGCTTCATGCCGGGCTACGTGCTGGTGCATATGGAGATGTCCGATCAGGGCTATCACCTGATTTCCTCCATCAACCGCGTCACTGGCTTCCTCGGCCCGCAAGGTCGCCCGATGCCGATGCGCGACGCTGAGGTGCAGGGCATCCTTGGCCGCGTCGAAGAAGGTGTTGAGGCACCGCGCACGCTCATTTCCTTCGAGGTGGGTGAGAAGGTCAAAGTCAACGACGGCCCGTTCGAGGATTTCGACGGTATGGTCGAAGGCGTGGACGACGAGAACCAGAAACTCAAGGTCACCGTGTCGATCTTTGGTCGCGAGACCCCGGTGGAGCTGGACTTCACGCAGGTCACCAAGCAGGTGTAATCCACGCCTGTTTCGGCAGACATGCCGGACATCCCACCGCATTTCCCATTGGGAACCTGACGATCGGCCCCTAGAGTGGGGCCGATTTTGTTTTGTTCACTGGAGTTTTGCGCCCATGAAATTGCTCGTCGTGTCGACCAACGCTGCCCAGACGATGGGGGGCGAGGCGATGAAGGCGCTGCAATACATGCAGCAACTGCTGGCGGATGGTCGCGACGCCACCCTCATCACCCATGAGCGCTGCCGCGACGCCTTGGCCGGGGAGCTGCCAGCGGACCGGGTGATCTATGTGCGCGACAGTGCCATGATGAAGGCCTGTTGGCGCACGCCGGGTCTGGCGCGGTTTGTGAACAGTTTCTTCCATGTCGAGGTCGCCCGGATCTGTCGCGGCTTTGATCCCGCACAGGTGGTGATCCATTACCTATGTCCGATCTCACCGGTGGAGCAGCGTTTTCCACCAAAGGGCTATCGCTATGTGATCGGGCCGCTTTCGGGTAATATCTTCTATCCGCAAGGGTTCCAGCACCTTGCTGAAAAAAGCCTGCGACTGCAGCAGCGCATCTATCGCCCACTGCAAAAGGCTCTGGGACTGGTCTCTCGCCAGTTTGTGCGCGCCGACACGGTGTTGGTTTCGGGCTATATGCGCACGCGAGAGGCATTGGGCTGGGCGGGCTGTCCCGAGGCTCGGATGCGAGATGTTTGGGATGCGGGGCTTAGCGACGACCTCTTCGCGCGTCCCCGTGTGTGCCCGGCTAAAAACCCGGCGCATTTTGTTTGGATCGGCCGCATGGTGCCCTACAAGGGGGCGGATCTGGCTATTCGTGCGCTGTCTCAAGCCCCACAGGAGGCGCGGCTCACGCTATATGGGGATGGGCCGCAACGTGCCGCGCTGGAGGCTTTGGTGCGGGATCTGGGTCTCTCTGAGCGGGTGACATTTGCAGGCTGGCTCGCGCATGAGGATCTGTCGCAGGAGTTGGGCCAATATCGTGCGCTGCTGTTCCCAAGCCTCAAGGAGGCCAATGGCATTATTGTGCAGGAATGCATGGCCATTGGCCTGCCGGTGGTGCCGTTGCGCTGGGGCGGCCCGCTTGGGCTTGCCACAGATGAAGAGGCGTTGTTCGTCGAGGCCCATGATCCGGCACAGGTGGTGCGGGACTTGGCCGCCGCGATTGTAGAGTTGACGCAACAGCCGGAACGCGCCGAGGCTCTGTCAAAAGCGGCGCGGATCAAGGCCGAGGCCGCGTTTCCATGGGCGCAGGTGGCACAGAGTTGGTACGCCGCAGCCCTTGCGGCGCATGATGCGCATGATCAAGGCGCAAAGCGCAGCACCGGGGGTTGATTCCTGCAGCAAGGGGGCGTATCAGCCGCCAATCTGCCCGGTTCCTTAACCGGGCGTGATTCTTGTGGGAGGCCCAAGCGTCGCGACGTGATGGGTCGAACCACGCAACGTAAAAGAGCTCTTGGGCGCGCCCAAAAGCTGTTGAAAAGGAGACAACCACATGGCTAAGAAGCTTGTTGGTTCGATGAAACTGCAGGTTCCTGCAGGTCAGGCAAACCCGTCCCCGCCGGTCGGTCCGGCGCTGGGTCAGCGCGGCATCAACATCATGGAATTCTGCAAGGCGTTCAACGCCAAGACCGCAGACATGGAGCCCGGCGCTCCGTGCCCGACCGTGATCACCTACTATCAGGACAAGTCCTTCACCATGGACATCAAGACGCCGCCCGCGTCTTACTACCTGAAGAAGGCTGCAAAGATTAAATCCGGCGCGAACAACCCGAGCCGTGAGACCGCAGGCACCGTCACTGCCGCTCAGGTGAAAGAGATCGCCGAAGCGAAGATGAAAGATCTGAACGCGAACGACATCGACGCCGCGATGCAGATCATCCTGGGCTCCGCCCGCTCCATGGGCATCGAGGTGAAGTAAGATGGCAAAGCTCGGTAAACGTACCCGCGCAGCGCGCGAAGCCTTCGCAGGCAAATCGAACCTCACGATCGAGGAAGCCGTCGCACTGGTGAAGGCAAACGCCAACACCAAATTCGACGAAACCGTCGAAATCGCGATGAACCTCGGTGTTGATACCCGTCACGCAGACCAGATGGTCCGCGGCGTTGTTGGCCTGCCCAACGGCACCGGCAAAACCATGCGTGTTGCCGTGTTCGCACGTGGCCCCAAAGCTGAAGAAGCGCAGGCCGCTGGCGCAGACATCGTTGGCGCAGAAGACCTGATGGAAACCATCCAGGGCGGCACCATCGAATTTGATCGCTGCATCGCAACCCCGGACATGATGCCCGTCGTCGGTCGTCTGGGTAAGATCCTCGGCCCGCGCAACCTGATGCCGAACCCCAAAGTTGGCACCGTGACCATGGACGTGAAAGCGGCCGTGGAAGCAGCCAAGGGCGGCGAAGTTCAGTTCAAAGCTGAAAAAGGTGGCGTTGTACACGCAGGCGTTGGCAAAGCGTCCTTCGACGAAGCCAAATTGGCTGAAAACGTGCGCGCATTTGTGTCCGCAGTGGCCAAAGCGAAGCCGACCGGTGCCAAGGGTGCCTACATGAAAAAGATCGTCCTGTCCTCCACCATGGGCCCGGGCGTGACACTTGACGTGGACGGCGCTGTTTCCGAGTAATCGGACCCTTCCATGTTTGAGAAAAGAAAGGCGGCACTTCGGTGTCGCCTTTTTTTGCGCAAGATCTCCGTATAGTGAGAAATCGGCAAGGTATCCGGTGCCGATAGGGCGATCAGGCAGAAAGTGCTGATTGGCAAAATGACGAGTGAAGTGAGTGCGGAAATGGCACCAACTGTGACGCAGGTTTGGCGCGTGGGCGCCATCATGAATGAACCTCTCAAAGAGGTTCTGAAGTTCTGCGCGTGGTATCTCGCGCTGGGTGCTGACGAGCTGACGATCTGTTTTGACAATCCCGATGATCCAGCGATTGAAGCCCTCTCAGAACATCCTCGCGTGCGTTGCATTCCCTGTACCCCGGCATTTTGGCATTCGCTTGGCCTCACAGCCGAGAGCGCGTTTGTCAAACGCCAGAATGCAGCGCTGACATGGATCTATGGGCAATATCCTGACGGCTGGCTGCTGAACGTCGATGCGGATGAGTTCATGTATTTCGAGGGGCGAGGCGTAGCGGATGTGCTGCAGCAAGAAGGCGGGCAGGCGCTGTCGATCCGGGTCATCACGGCAGAGCGTGTGATTGCGCCCGAAGGGGTGGGCGAGACTTTGTTCCGCCGCCCCATGGCTTATGATGTACGCAAATCGGTCTACGGCACGGATGCGAAACTTTTTGGCCCCAAACGATCCGGTCTGGTGGGGCATCCGCAGGGGAAATCCTTCGTGCGGTGCGGTGTTGCGGGATTGCAGCTTCGCCAACATTGGCCGCGCGCTGGTAGCGTGGAGGCCGGAGAAGAGGTTCTGCTCGATCATCGTGATGGCGCGCATTTGCTGCACATGATCGGGGCCGATTTTGAAATCTGGCGCAACAAGCTGGCATGGCGCTGCGGGTCGCGCGGCTTTACCGATCCGCTGACAGAACGCATTGAGGCGGCTCTGGCTTCCTCGCAAAGCGAAACGGAGTTGCGGGATCTGTTCTCTCGCCTTCATGCGCTTCGCCCTGATCAAGTGGCGCATCTGGAGCGAGAGGATGCGCTTTTGCGCCTAGAGTGGGATTTGACCGCTCTGGTGCAGCGAGAATTCGGCATCGACCTGGAACGCATCGCCATGCCTTGATGACACATACCCGATGGGTTGATGTGTCGTTTAGGGGTTGGAAATTATGACCCGCAGGACTATGTAGCCTCCACGGAGCAAAGCGTGCGATTCGTCGTGCGCTTTTCTCCTTTTCGTCCAAGATGGTGGGTGGCCTGTTGATCGGGCCTTAATTTCCCTCCTGAGACGGGTAGGACCAATGAAAGATCGAGGGTTTTTCGACTCTCGGGCGACTTTGGCTGAAACCCCGTAAAACGGACTTGACCGCCATACCTTTCGGGGTGTGGCAGAAAATGAGCCGGGGCATCTGCCCCTAATTTGGAGAGAACTGTGGATAGAGCCCAGAAAGAGAAAGTGGTCGAGGAACTCGGCCAGATCTTCGAAAGCTCTGGCGTGGTGGTCGTAGCCCACTACACCGGTCTGACAGTTGCCGAGATGCAGGACCTTCGCGCACGTGCTCGTGACGCGGGCGGCTCCGTGCGTGTTGCCAAAAACAGGCTCGCCAAAATCGCCCTCGAGGGTAAACCGTGTGAAAACATGGCTGACCTGCTGACAGGGATGACCGTTCTGACCTATTCCGAGGACCCCGTGGCAGCAGCCAAGGTGGCCGAGGACTTCGCCAAGGAGAACAAGAAGTTCGAAATCCTTGGCGGTGCAATGGGCGAGAACGCTCTTGACCGCGCAGGCGTTGAAGCCGTGTCGAAAATGCCGTCCCGCGAGGAGCTCATTGCTTCCATCGTTGGCTGCATCGGCGCACCGGCCTCCAACATCGCCGGCGCAATTGGCGCACCTGCAAGCAACATCGCAAGCATTCTTTCGACCATCGAAGAGAAGGCGGAAGCTGCGTAAGCGGTTGGCACTTAATGACTGGCGTAGGGTGATATTACCCACGTTGGAACACACATCTGTAAACGGAAAGAGCTAATACAATGGCTGATCTGAAAGCACTCGCGGAAAGCATCGTTGGTCTGACCCTGCTGGAAGCACAAGAACTGAAAACCATCCTCAAAGACGAGTACGGCATCGAGCCGGCAGCTGGCGGCGCCGTAATGGTTGCAGCCGGTGGCGACGCAGCAGGCGGCGCAGCTGAGGAAGAGAAAACCGAATTCGACGTCGTTCTGAAGAACGCCGGCGCGTCCAAGATCAACGTGATCAAAGAAGTCCGCGGCATCACCGGCCTGGGCCTCAAAGAAGCCAAAGAGCTCGTTGAAGCTGGCGGCAAGATCAAAGAAGGCGTGGACAAAGCAGAAGCCGAAGACATCAAAGGCAAGCTGGAAGCAGCTGGCGCCGAAGTCGAGCTGGCCTAAGCACCGCGTTAGAGGACATTCGGGCTGGATTTCCTGCGGGAACTTCTGCTCTATAGGCCTCAAATCATTTGGCTGGATCCGGGGAAACCTGGGTCCAGCTGAACCTGTCTCAGAAAGGGGCCTTTTCACCTAAGTGTGGTGGCCCTTTTTTCAGGCGAGGTTCGTTGGATCGGGAGGTCGCCATTCGGGACGGTGGCCATGAATTGATCCAGACCACGCTGTCTCTGACGGATGAGGTGCCGGGGCCCGGCGGCTGCCTTGTTTGTTGAGAACTCTGAAAGGTGAACTCTGACATGGCTCAAACGTTCCTTGGCCAGAAACGTCTTCGCAAATATTACGGCAAGATCCGCGAAGTGTTGGATATGCCGAACCTCATTGAGGTTCAAAAATCTTCTTATGATCTTTTCCTGCGCTCCGGCGATGAACCTCAGCCGCTTGACGGCGAAGGCATCAAAGGCGTGTTCCAATCGGTTTTCCCGATCAAGGATTTCAACGAAACCTCCGTTCTGGAGTTCGTGAACTACGCGCTTGAGCGTCCCAAGTACGACGTCGACGAATGTATGCAGCGCGACATGACCTATTCGGCACCGCTGAAGGTCACGCTGCGTCTGATCGTGTTTGATGTCGACGAGGACACCGGTGCGAAATCGGTAAAAGACATCAAGGAACAAGATGTCTTTATGGGCGATATGCCCCTGATGACCCCGAACGGTACGTTCATCGTGAACGGCACCGAACGTGTGATCGTGTCTCAGATGCACCGCTCACCGGGTGTGTTCTTTGACCACGACAAGGGCAAAACCCACTCTTCCGGTAAACTGCTGTTTGCTTGCCGCATCATCCCGTATCGCGGCTCCTGGCTCGACTTTGAGTTCGACGCCAAAGACATCGTCTTTGCCCGCATCGACCGTCGCCGCAAGCTGCCGGTGACCACGCTTCTTTATGCGCTGGGTCTCGACCAGGAAGGCATCATGGATGCCTATTACAACACCGTCGACTTCAAGCTTGAGAAGTCGCGCGGCTGGGTCACCCCCTTCTTCCCCGAACGTGTACGCGGCACCCGCCCGACCTATGACCTCGTAGATGCCGCCACCGGCGAAATCATCTGCGAAGCGGGCAAGAAAGTCACCCCACGCGCGGTCAAGAAGATGATCGACGAAGGCACCATCACCGAGCTTCTGGTGCCCTTCGAGCATATCGTTGGCAAATATGTTGCCAAGGATATCATCAACGAAGAAAACGGCGCGATCTACGTCGAGGCTGGCGATGAGCTGACCCTCGAGTATGACAAAGATGGCGACATCATCGGTGGTACCGTCAAGGAACTGCTGGATGCGGGTATCACCGACATTCCGGTTCTGGACATCGACAACGTCAACGTCGGCCCCTACATGCGCAACACCATGGCGGCAGACAAGAACATGGGTCGCGACACCGCACTCATGGACATCTACCGCGTGATGCGTCCGGGCGAACCACCCACCGTCGAAGCGGCGTCTGCGCTGTTTGACACTCTGTTCTTTGACAGCGAGCGCTATGACCTCTCTGCCGTTGGCCGCGTGAAGATGAACATGCGTCTGGCTCTGGATGCAGAAGACACCCAGCGTACCCTGCGCAAAGAAGACATCGTCGCCTGCATCAAGGCGCTGGTGGAACTGCGCGACGGCAAGGGCGACATCGACGACATCGACCACCTCGGCAACCGTCGTGTGCGCTCGGTTGGCGAACTGATGGAGAACCAGTACCGCGTTGGTCTGCTGCGCATGGAGCGCGCGATCAAAGAGCGTATGTCCTCTGTCGAGATCGACACCGTGATGCCGCAGGACCTGATCAACGCCAAGCCCGCTGCCGCGGCTGTGCGTGAATTCTTCGGCTCCTCGCAGCTGTCGCAGTTCATGGACCAAACGAACCCGCTGTCGGAAGTCACCCACAAACGCCGTCTCTCGGCGCTTGGCCCCGGTGGTCTGACCCGCGAGCGTGCCGGCTTTGAGGTGCGCGACGTTCACCCGACCCACTATGGCCGGATGTGTCCGATTGAAACGCCGGAAGGTCCGAACATTGGTCTGATCAACTCGCTGGCGACCTTTGCCCGCGTGAACAAATACGGCTTCATTGAGACCCCGTATCGCGTAGTGAAAGAAGGACAGGTGACCGATGAGGTTCACTACATGTCCGCCACCGAGGAAATGCGTCACACCGTGGCGCAGGCGAACGCAAACCTCGATGAAGACAACCGCTTTGTGAACGACCTCGTGTCCACCCGTCAGTCGGGTGACTACACGCTGGCACCGAATGAGAGCGTTGACCTGATCGACGTTTCGCCCAAGCAGTTGGTTTCTGTTGCGGCCTCGCTCATTCCGTTCCTTGAAAACGACGATGCTAACCGCGCTCTGATGGGTTCGAACATGCAACGTCAGGCGGTTCCGCTGCTGCGCGCAGAAGCGCCGCTGGTTGGTACCGGTATCGAGGAAATCGTGGCGCGCGACTCTGGCGCGGCGATCATGGCGAAGCGCGCAGGCGTGATCGACCAGATCGACGCTCAGCGTATCGTTATCCGTGCAACCTCCGATCTGGAGCTGGGCGACGCAGGCGTGGACATCTACCGCATGCGCAAATTCCAGCGCTCGAACCAGAACACCTGCATCAACCAGCGTCCGCTGGTGAAAGTGGGTCAGACGGTCGAGAAGGGCGAAGTGATCGCAGATGGTCCCTCCACCGATATGGGTGAACTGGCCCTCGGTAAGAACGTGGTTGTCGCGTTTATGCCGTGGAACGGTTACAACTATGAGGACTCCATCCTGATCTCCGAGCGTATCGCGCGTGACGACGTCTTCACCTCGATCCATATCGAGGAATTCGAAGTCGCCGCCCGTGACACCAAGCTTGGCCCGGAAGAGATCACTCGCGATATCCCGAACGTCGGTGAGGAAGCTCTGCGCAACCTCGACGAAGCGGGCATCGTCTACATCGGTGCCGATGTGGAGCCGGGCGATATCCTCGTTGGTAAGATCACACCGAAGGGCGAAAGCCCGATGACGCCGGAAGAAAAACTGCTGCGCGCCATCTTTGGTGAGAAAGCGTCCGACGTGCGTGACACCTCGCTGCGTGTGAAGCCGGGCGACTACGGTACTGTCGTGGAAGTGCGCGTCTTCAACCGCCACGGTGTGGAAAAAGACGAACGTGCGCTGCAGATCGAGCGTGAAGAAGTCGAACGTCTGGCCCGTGACCGGGACGACGAACTCGGCATTCTGGACCGCAACATCTACGCCCGTCTGCGTGACCTGCTGATCGGCAAAACTGCCGTCAAAGGCCCCAAAGGCGTGCGCGGCAACACCGTCATCGACGAGGATCTACTGGACAACCAGCTGACCCGTGGTCAGTGGTGGATGCTGGCTCTGGAAGAAGAGCAGGACGCACAGATCCTTGAAGCTCTGAACGAGCAGTACGAAGCACAAAAACGTGCTCTGGACGCCCGTTTCGAGGACAAGGTCGAGAAAGTCCGTCGCGGCGACGATCTGCCCCCGGGTGTGATGAAGATGGTCAAAGTCTTCATCGCCGTGAAGCGTAAGCTGCAGCCGGGCGACAAGATGGCCGGTCGTCACGGGAACAAAGGTGTTATCTCCCGCGTGGTTCCGATGGAGGACATGCCGTTCCTCGCAGATGGTACCCCGGTGGACTTCTGCCTTAACCCGCTCGGCGTGCCCTCGCGTATGAACGTTGGTCAGATCCTTGAAACCCACATGGGTTGGGCCGCACGCGGTCTGGGTCTGAAAATCGACGACGCACTGCAGGACTATCGCCGCACTGGCGATCTGACCCCTGTGCGTGATGCGATGCGCGAAGCCTATGGTGAGAATGTCTATGAAGAGGGCATCTCTTCCATGGACGAAACCCAGCTCATCGAGGCAGCAGGCAACGTCACCCGTGGTGTGCCGATCGCAACGCCGGTCTTTGACGGTGCGAAAGAAGATGATGTCAACGATGCGCTGGTGCGCGCGGGCTTTGACCAGTCCGGTCAGTCGATCCTGTTCGACGGCCGCACGGGTGAGCAGTTCGCACGTCCGGTGACCGTGGGCATCAAGTATCTCTTGAAGCTGCACCACCTCGTGGACGACAAAATCCACGCCCGTTCTACCGGTCCGTACTCGCTGGTTACCCAGCAGCCGCTCGGTGGTAAGGCACAGTTCGGTGGTCAGCGCTTTGGTGAGATGGAGGTCTGGGCACTCGAAGCTTACGGCGCCGCCTACACCCTGCAAGAGATGCTCACCGTGAAATCGGATGACGTCGCTGGCCGGACCAAGGTCTATGAGTCGATCGTCAAGGGCGAGGACAACTTTGAAGCGGGCGTACCGGAATCGTTCAACGTTCTGGTTAAAGAAGTCCGTGGCCTCGGCCTGAACATGGAACTCCTGGATGCGGAGGTTGAGGAGTGAGGGGGCTTCCCCTCACCCCACGTCCCCCCTTCCGCAAGATTTGAGGTATCAAAATGAACCAGGAAATCACCAATAACCCGTTCAACCCGCTGACCCCGCCGAAGGTCTTTGACGAGATCAAGGTGTCGCTGGCCAGCCCGGAACGGATCCTCTCGTGGTCCTACGGCGAGATCAAAAAGCCGGAAACCATCAACTACCGTACGTTCAAGCCCGAGCGTGACGGCCTGTTCTGCGCGCGCATCTTTGGCCCGATCAAAGACTACGAATGTCTCTGCGGCAAATATAAGCGCATGAAGTATCGCGGCGTTGTCTGCGAGAAATGTGGTGTTGAAGTTACCCTTCAAAAAGTGCGCCGCGAGCGCATGGGCCACATCGAACTGGCGGCACCCGTTGCGCATATCTGGTTCCTGAAGTCGCTTCCTTCCCGGATCGGCCTCATGCTGGACATGACCCTGCGTGATCTGGAACGCGTGCTCTACTTCGAAAACTATGTTGTCATCGAGCCGGGTCTCACCGACCTGCAATACGGCCAGATGATGACCGAAGAAGAGTACATGGACGCGCAAGACGCCTATGGCATGGACGCTTTCACCGCCAATATCGGCGCGGAAGCGATCCGTGAAATGCTGGCGGCGATCGACCTTGAGGCAGAAGCCGAGCACCTGCGCGCCGAACTGGCCGAGGCCACCGGCGAGCTGAAGCCCAAGAAGATCATCAAGCGTTTGAAAGTCGTGGAATCCTTCCTCGAGTCGGGCAACCGTCCTGAGTGGATGATCATGACTGTGATTCCGGTTATCCCGCCGGAACTGCGTCCGCTGGTTCCGCTGGATGGCGGCCGTTTCGCGACCTCCGACCTCAACGACCTCTATCGTCGTGTGATCAACCGGAACAACCGTCTGAAGCGCCTGATCGAGCTGCGCGCACCTGACATCATCGTCCGCAACGAAAAGCGGATGCTGCAAGAGTCGGTTGACGCTCTGTTCGACAACGGCCGTCGCGGTCGCGTCATCACCGGTGCCAACAAACGCCCGCTGAAGTCGCTCTCCGACATGCTGAAGGGTAAGCAGGGTCGCTTCCGTCAGAACCTTTTGGGGAAACGCGTCGACTTCTCCGGTCGTTCGGTCATTGTGACCGGCCCCGAGCTGAAGCTGCACCAGTGCGGCCTGCCCAAGAAGATGGCGCTCGAACTCTTCAAGCCCTTCATCTACTCGCGTCTGGAGGCCAAAGGTCTGTCCTCCACCGTGAAACAGGCGAAGAAGCTCGTTGAAAAAGAGCGTCCAGAAGTTTGGGATATCCTCGACGAGGTGATCCGCGAACACCCGGTGATGCTGAACCGCGCACCGACGCTTCACCGTCTTGGTATTCAGGCGTTCGAACCCACGCTGATCGAAGGTAAAGCGATCCAGCTGCACCCGCTGGTCTGTTCGGCGTTTAACGCGGACTTCGACGGTGACCAGATGGCTGTGCACGTCCCGCTGAGCCTTGAGGCCCAGTTGGAAGCGCGCGTCCTGATGATGTCCACGAACAACGTTCTGTCGCCTGCAAACGGCGCGCCGATCATCGTTCCCTCGCAGGATATGATTCTTGGCCTTTACTACCTCACGCTGGAGCGTGAAGGCATGAAGGGCGAAGGCATGGTCTTCGGTAACCTCGATGAAGTTCAGCACGCGCTGGACGCTGGTGTTGTGCACCTGCACTCCAAAGTCACCGTGCGGGTTCCGCAGATCGACGAAGAGGGCAACGAGGTCTTCCAACGCTTTGAGACCACGCCGGGCCGTGCCCGTCTGGGCTCCTTGCTGCCGAAAAACGCCAAGGCACCGTTTGAACTGGTGAACCGTCTGCTCCGCAAACGTGAAGTTCAGCAGGTCATCGACACCGTGTACCGTTACTGCGGTCAGAAAGAGTCCGTGATCTTCTGTGACCAGATCATGACCATGGGCTTCCGCGAAGCGTTCAAGGCGGGCATCTCGTTCGGTAAAGACGACATGGTGATCCCTGACAACAAGTGGACCATCGTCGACGACACCCGCGATCAGGTGAAAGACTTTGAACAGCAGTACATGGACGGCCTGATCACTCAGGGTGAAAAGTACAACAAAGTCGTGGATGCCTGGTCCAAGTGTAACGACAAGCTCACCGAAGCCATGATGTCCACCATTTCGGCGGTCAAAAAGGCTGAAGATGGCTCCGATATGGAACCGAACTCGGTCTACATGATGGCTCACTCCGGTGCGCGTGGCTCCGTGACGCAGATGCGTCAGCTGGGCGGGATGCGCGGTCTGATGGCAAAGCCGAACGGCGACATCATCGAGACCCCGGTTATCTCGAACTTTAAAGAAGGTCTGACCGTTCTGGAGTACTTCAACTCCACCCACGGTGCCCGTAAGGGTCTGTCGGATACGGCGCTTAAGACTGCGAACTCCGGTTACCTGACCCGTCGTCTTGTGGACGTGGCGCAGGACTGCATCGTGCGTGAGCACGACTGTGGTACCGAACGTGCGATCACTGCAGAGACTGCGGTCAATGATGGTGAGGTTGTGGCCTCCCTCGGCGAGCGTATTCTGGGTCGTGTTGCCGCGGATGATGTCAAACGTCCGGGCACCGAAGAGATCGTGGTCGCCGCTGGTCAGTTGATCGACGAACGCATGGCGGACGCGATCGAGGAAGCCGGTGTTCAGTCCATGCGCATCCGCAGCCCGCTGACCTGTGAAAGCGAAGAGGGCGTCTGCGCCATGTGCTATGGCCGTGACCTTGCGCGCGGTACCATGGTCAACTCCGGTGAGGCCGTCGGCATCATCGCGGCGCAGTCGATCGGTGAACCCGGTACCCAGCTGACGATGCGGACCTTCCACATCGGCGGCGTGGCACAGGGTGGTCAGCAGTCCTTCCTTGAGGCGTCCCAAGAGGGCAAGATCGTGTTCGAGAACACGAACACGCTCACCAACGCCAACGGCGAAGTTCTGACCATCGGCCGGAACATGAAGCTGATCATTCAGGACGAGCACGGTGAAGAGCGCTCCAGCCACAAGCTGGGCTACGGCACCAAGCTGTTCGTCAAGGAAGGCCAGCAGGTCAAGCGCGGCGACAAACTGTTCGAGTGGGACCCCTACACCCTGCCGATCATCGCCGAAAAGCCGGGTACTGCGAAGTACGTGGACCTCGTGTCCGGTCTGGCCGTGCGCGAAGAAACCGACGATGCCACCGGCATGACCCAGAAGATCGTGATCGACTGGCGTGCGGCACCGAAGGGCTCTGACCTGAAACCGGAAATCATCCTTGTGGGTGACGATGGCGAACCGGTCCGCAATTCCCTTGGCAACCCGCTGACCTATCCGATGTCCGTGGATGCGATCCTGTCCTGTGAAGACGGTCAGAAGATCGAAGCCGGTGACGTTGTTGCGCGTATCCCGCGTGAAGGTGCGAAGACGAAGGACATTACCGGTGGTCTGCCGCGTGTGGCCGAACTCTTTGAGGCGCGTCGTCCGAAAGATCACGCGATCATCGCAGAAATCGATGGTTACGTGCGCTTTGGTCGCGACTACAAGAACAAGCGTCGCATCTCCATCGAGCCGGCAGATGAGTCCATGGAGGCCGTGGAATACATGGTGCCCAAGGGCAAGCACATCCCGGTTGTCGAGGGCGACTTCGTTCAAAAAGGCGACTACATCATGGACGGCAACCCGGCGCCGCATGACATCCTGTCCATCATGGGTGTCGAGGCTCTGGCGAACTACATGATCGACGAAGTGCAGGACGTTTATCGTCTGCAGGGTGTGAAGATCAACGACAAGCACATCGAGGTGATCGTTCGCCAGATGCTGCAAAAGTGGGAGATCTCCGACTCCGGCGAGACCACGCTCCTCAAGGGCGAACACGTCGACAAGCAGGAGTTCGACGCGGCAAACGAGAAGGCGCTCAGCCGAGGCAAACGCCCGGCGCAAGGGGAGCCGATCCTTCTTGGTATCACCAAGGCGTCGCTGCAGACCCGCTCCTTCATCTCCGCGGCCTCCTTCCAGGAGACCACACGAGTCCTCACCGAGGCTTCTGTGCAGGGCAAGAAGGACAAGCTGGTCGGCCTGAAGGAAAACGTCATCGTGGGTCGTCTGATCCCGGCGGGCACCGGTGGTGCAACCCAGCAGGTGCGTCACATCGCATCCTCGCGCGACAATGTAGTCCTTGAGGCCCGTCGCGAAGAGGCCGAAGCGGCAGCAGCCCTTGCAGCGCCGATGGCGGATGATGTTGCGGATGCGGATTTCCTCGTGGAAACCCCGGAAAGCCGCGACTAAGCCCGACGGCTTGTTGCTGAATTGAGAAAGCCCCGCGTCCACCGTGACGCGGGGCTTTTTCGTTACGCGCGCGGGGCCGGGCAGGCGGTGCACCAAGCCTCTTGGCAAGCGGGCGAGGGCGTGGTTTCTGTTGGTTATCAAGGCCGGGAGAGAGACGACGCGATGGCGGCAACATTCAATATGGTGGGGGTCATCCGCTTCTCGCTGCTGACTCCGACCTTCAATGCAGACCGCTACCCGGATCTGGACGCCGCTGCTGAGGCGATTTTTGCACCCGACCGCATGGCACTGCGGCTGCACCTGTTTGAAAAGCTGTGCCTGCCTTCCTTGGTGCGGCAGGGGGACGCCGATTTCCATTTGGTGGTGGCGACCTCTGATCGTCTGCCGCAACCGGTGTTAAAACGCCTACAGGAGTTGCTTGCGCCGCACGATCATATGCGGCTGTTGCAGTTTGCGCCGGAGAACCACTTTCAAATCCTGAAAGAGGCCTATGGCGCAATTCCGGAACAGGGCGAAAGCCACCGTATCCTGTTTCGCCTTGATGATGATGATGCATTGGACGGCGGCTATGTGGCCCGGTGCAAACGGCTGGCTGCGGGGCTTCTTCCCTTACAGGCAAGCGCCGAGACACCTTTTGCCATCGCCTTTAATCGCGGCATTTATCTTGTTCGCGAAGAAGGCCAACCACCCGTCGTGGTGGACAGTTGCGAACGGGCGCCGCTTTCGGCGGGCACAGCGTTGGTGCGGCCTGTGTCCGGCAAGGGCAATCCCTATCGCTACAATCACCGCAAGTTTGCCCAACATTATCCGCTGTTTTCGGATATTGCCGTTCCATCCTTTTTGCGGACGGTCCACGGTGACAACCATTCCACCCCGGCAATGATGGGACTGACGGCGCGGCAGACCGAGGCCGAGATTGATGCAGACCTGCAGGCCCATTTTGGCATGAGCCTTCGTGCGCTTAAGGCGATCTGACATGACAGGATCGTTGAGCCCGAACCAGAAAGGCGCGCTTCTGATGCTGGGCAGCATGGCGTTCTTCACCATCAATGACACATTGGTCAAACTGGTGGGAGAAACCGTGCCTCTGTGGCAGATCGTGACTGTGCGGGGCGTAATGGCGAGCGTCCCGCTGCTGTGTCTTGCACGCGCAATGGGTGCCTTGCGGTTTGATCTCTCGCGTCGCGACTGGGGGCTGGTTCTGGCGCGATGCGCGACCGAAATGGCTGTGACCTATTTCTTTCTGTCGGCCCTGTTGCAGATGCCACTGGCGAATATCACGGCGGTGCTGCAAATGCTGCCGTTGACCGTGACGCTCTGTGCGGCGTTGTTCCTTGGGGAAACGGTCGGCTGGCGGCGGAGCCTTGCGATCGCACTTGGGTTTGTCGGTATGCTGCTGATTGTGCGCCCCGGTGGTGCGGATTTTGGTCCGGCGACGATCTATGCGTTGCTGGCCGTTGCGCTGCTGACGCTGAGGGATCTGGTAACGCGGCAGATGTCACCGGCGGTGCCCTCGCTCACCGTGACATTTCTATCAGCGTTCTCGGTGATGCTGTTTGGCCTTGGTTTGGGTTTTGGCGAGAGCTGGCAGCCGGTGGGCGGGCGCGAGTGGCTCTTGCTGTCTGCCACGGCCGTGCTGATCTTGCTGGCCTATCTTTGTGCGGTGATGACCATTCGCGTCGGCGAAGTCTCTGCCGTGGCACCGCTGCGTTACACCGGGCTCGTCTGGGCGTTGCTGCTCGGCTGGCTGGTGTTTGGTGAATTTCCCTCCGGTCTCACGCTCTTGGGGGCCGGCATTGTGGTGGCGGCGGGCCTCTTCACGTTGCTGCGCGAACGTCAGGTCGCTGAAAACACCTGACGCACATCTGCCTCGGATATGGCAAAGCGTGTCTCGAACTCTGCGACCTGCGCGACCGTGAGCGGCGTCACGGGGATGGGCTTTACGCGCTTTTGCCGGGAGTCATTGGAAGAATGCAGCCCACGCACAAACATCGGCGCATCCGATAGCGTGATGGTGGGCATAAAGCGCAGGATCTTCTCATGGGCGAAATTCATGATGGTGAGCTTAGTGCCGCCACGCACATACATGCCAAGACCCGCGACAAAATAGGGACGGTGAATTTCCGCGGCAGAAATCCCATTCGCCCCGAACTCCGCCGCATAGCCCATATTGAAATCGACCGCCACGCTGCGATGACGCGCGACCAGTCCGGGGCAGTCTGAAATGGTGCCGCGCAACCGCTCGATGAAATCGACCGAGACTGCATCGTCATCATCATATCGAAACTGGAGGCACGGTTTGTCCAGATCGCGGCGCGCCTTGTTCAGAATGTCCTTCATGACAGCGCGCTGGGGCAATGGGGGGTATTTTTCAATCCGCACCTGCGGCATCCCCGCGACGAGGTCACGAAGACGTGCCTCGTGATGGGCGGGCAGGCTGTCACCAATGACGATGATCAGATCGAAATCGGGATCTGTCTGCGCGCGCAGACAGGGCAGGGCGACCGTTTCAAACAGACGAAAGCGCTCTTCAAGGCGGGCTTCGCCGTAGAGGAAAGCGATGCGCTCCTCGATGCCTTCGTGCTCTACTTGAAAGCCACCGATGGCAGGATAGGAAAATCGACAAAGCCCGATGACTTGCATCACTGGAAATCCTTATGAATAAACACGCGCGACTATGGCGGGCCGAACCCGGCCGGACAAGGTCTGCAAGCAGGGGCATGTGTTGACAAGCTCTGCGACTCTCAATATATGCGCGCTATCCGGCATGGGGGAGAAGTCCCTCTTACGCCGAACTCATATCTGTAGTGGCTCAAGGTCAGGGCACTTTTTTCACCCGGACCCTCTGTAAACCCACCGCGACGTTCACCTCGGAATGGGAACGTTTGCGGTTTTTGCGTTTGCGCAGACGCTGCTGAAGATCTCGCCGCACGGCGCGTGCCGTGCATGACATAGTGTTGCAAAACGGGGAATAACCGGAATGCCAACGATCCAACAGCTGATCCGCAAGCCGCGTCAGCCGAAAGTAAAACGCTCCAAGTCCATGCACCTGGAGCAGTGCCCGCAAAAGCGCGGCGTTTGTACTCGCGTCTACACCACGACACCTAAGAAACCGAACTCCGCTATGCGGAAAGTTGCGAAGGTTCGCCTGACCAACGGTTTCGAAGTGATCTCCTACATCCCCGGTGAATCCCACAACCTTCAGGAACACTCCGTGGTTCTGATCCGTGGCGGCCGTGTAAAAGACCTTCCGGGTGTCCGTTACCACATCCTGCGTGGTGTTCTGGATACCCAAGGTGTCAAAGACCGTAAGCAGCGTCGCTCCAAGTATGGCGCGAAGCGTCCTAAGTAAGAAGAAGGATAAGCATAGATGTCCCGTCGTCACGCTGCTGAAAAACGCGAAGTTCTGCCCGACGCCAAGTTCGGCGACCGCGTTCTCACCAAATTCATGAACAACCTGATGATCGATGGTAAAAAATCGGTCGCAGAGCGCATCGTTTACAACGCGTTTGATCGCGTTGAATCGAAAATCAAGCGCGCGCCCGTGGAAGTGTTCCACGAAGCTCTCGACAACGTGAAACCCTCCGTTGAGGTCCGTTCGCGTCGTGTGGGTGGTGCAACTTACCAGGTTCCCGTCGAAGTGCGCCCCGAGCGTCGTGAAGCGCTGGCAATCCGCTGGCTGATCACCGCTGCGCGCGGCCGCAACGAGAACACAATGGAAGAACGCCTCGCCGGTGAACTCCTCGATGCTGTACAAAGCCGGGGTACTGCCGTTAAGAAGCGCGAAGACACTCACAAGATGGCAGAGGCAAACAAAGCCTTCTCGCACTATCGCTGGTAACTCTTCAGAGGCTGATCCAATATGGCACGCGACTATCCGCTAGACCGCTACCGTAACTTCGGTATCATGGCGCACATCGATGCAGGTAAAACCACCTGCTCCGAGCGCATCCTGTTCTACACCGGCAAATCCCACAACATCGGTGAGGTGCACGATGGTGCAGCCACCATGGACTGGATGGAGCAGGAGCAGGAACGCGGCATCACCATTACTTCGGCTGCGACCACCACCTTCTGGGAACGCACCGAAGACGGTGAAACCGCTGACACTCCGAAGCACCGTCTGAACATCATCGACACCCCCGGCCACGTTGACTTCACCATTGAAGTTGAGCGCTCGCTGGCGGTTCTCGACGGTGCAGTCTGTGTTCTCGACGCCAACGCTGGTGTTGAGCCCCAAACCGAAACCGTGTGGCGTCAGGCTGACCGCTACAAGGTTCCGCGTATGGTGTTCGTCAACAAGATGGACAAGATCGGCGCGGACTTCTTCAACTGCGTTCGCATGATCGAAGACCGTACCGGCGCCCGCGCGGTTCCGGTTGGTATTCCGATCGGCGCCGAGAACGAGCTCGAAGGCCTCATCGACCTGGTCACCATGAAAGAGTGGCTGTGGCAGGGTGAAGACCTCGGCGCGTCCTGGATTCAGGTCGACATTCGCGACAGCCTGAAAGACATGGCTGACGAATGGCGCGGCAAGATGATCGAAGCGGCCGTCGAAATGGACGACGACGCGATGGAAAACTACCTGATGGACGGCGCAGAGCCCGACGTCGCGACCCTGCGCAGCCTGCTGCGTAAAGGTACGCTGTCGCTCTCCTTCGTTCCGGTTCTGGGCGGTTCCGCGTTCAAGAACAAAGGTGTTCAGCCGCTGCTTAACGCTGTGATCGACTACCTGCCGAGCCCGCTCGACGTTGTTGATTACATGGGCTTTAAGCCGGGCGACGAAGAAGAAGTTCGTAACATCGCACGTCGTGCTGACGACGACATGGCCTTCTCCGGTCTTGCGTTCAAAATCATGAACGACCCCTTCGTTGGCTCCCTGACCTTCACCCGGATCTACTCCGGCGTGCTGAACAAGGGCGACTCCATCCTGAACTCCACCAAAGGTAAGAAAGAGCGCATCGGTCGTATGATGATGATGCACTCCAACAACCGCGAGGAGATCGAAGAAGCGTTTGCAGGCGACATCATCGCGCTGGCGGGTCTGAAGGACACCACCACCGGTGACACCCTCTGCGACGCCAAGGAGCCGGTGGTTCTGGAAACCATGACCTTCCCGGATCCGGTTATCGAGATCGCCGTGGAGCCCAAAACCAAGGGCGACCAGGAGAAAATGTCCCAAGGTCTGGCACGTCTTGCTGCCGAAGATCCGTCCTTCCGCGTGGAGACCGACCTCGAGTCCGGTCAGACCATCATGAAGGGCATGGGCGAACTTCACCTGGACATCCTGGTGGACCGTCTGAAGCGCGAGTTCAAAGTCGAAGCCAACATCGGTGCCCCGCAGGTTGCCTACCGCGAGACCATTGGTCACGAGGTCGAGCACACCTACACCCACAAGAAACAGTCGGGTGGTTCGGGTCAGTTCGCTGAGGTGAAGATGATCATCTCGCCGACAGAAGCTGGTGAAGGCTATTCCTTCGAGTCCCGCATCGTTGGCGGCTCGGTTCCCAAGGAATACATCCCCGGTGTTGAAAAAGGCATCAACTCGGTCATGGACAGCGGCCCGCTCGCTGGCTTCCCTGTGATCGACTTCAAGGTTGCCCTGATCGACGGTAAGTTCCACGACGTTGACTCCAGCGTTCTGGCGTTTGAGATCGCAGCCCGTATGTGTATGCGTGAAGGCATGCGCAAAGCTGGCGCGAAACTGCTCGAGCCGATCATGAAAGTCGAAGTGATCACCCCGGAAGAATACACCGGCGGTATCATCGGCGATCTGACCTCCCGTCGCGGTCAGGTGTCCGGTCAGGAGCCTCGCGGCAACGCAATTGCGATCGACGCAAACGTGCCGCTCGCGAACATGTTTGGCTACATCAACACCCTGCGCTCCATGTCCTCGGGCCGCGCGCAGTTCACGATGCAGTTCTCGCATTACGATCCGGTCCCGCAGAACATCTCTGACGAGATCCAGGCGAAATACGCGTAAGCGTGACGATTTGGGGGAGTGCCGCGGCCGGCGCTCCCTCCCAAAGCTAAAAGGAGGCCATCATGGCTAAGGAAAAGTTTGAACGTAATAAACCGCACGTCAACATCGGCACCGTTGGCCACGTTGACCACGGTAAAACCACGCTGACCGCAGCAATCACCAAATACTTCGGCGACTTCCGCGCATACGACCAGATCGACGGCGCACCGGAAGAAAAAGCACGCGGTATCACCATCTCCACCGCCCACGTGGAATATGAAACCGACGCGCGTCACTACGCACACGTCGACTGCCCCGGCCACGCTGACTATGTGAAAAACATGATCACCGGTGCGGCGCAGATGGACGGCGCGATCCTGGTTGTGAACGCAGCAGACGGCCCGATGCCCCAGACCCGCGAGCACATCCTGCTGGCGCGTCAGGTTGGCGTTCCCGCGCTGGTCGTGTTCATGAACAAAGTGGACCAGGTCGACGACGAAGAGCTCCTCGAGCTCGTCGAGATGGAAATCCGCGAACTGCTGTCTTCCTATGACTTCCCCGGCGACGATATTCCGATCATCGCAGGTTCCGCTCTGGCGGCGATGGAAGGCCGTGACCCGGAAATCGGTGAAGAGAAGATCAAAGAGCTGATGGCGGCTGTGGATGAGTACATCCCGACCCCTGAGCGCGCTGTTGACCAGCCGTTCCTGATGCCGATCGAAGACGTGTTCTCGATCTCTGGCCGTGGTACTGTTGTGACCGGTCGTGTTGAGCGTGGCGTGATCAATGTTGGCGACAACATCGAAATCGTTGGCATCAAAGACACCACCACCACCACCTGTACCGGTGTGGAAATGTTCCGCAAACTGCTGGACCGCGGTGAAGCAGGCGACAACATCGGCGCGCTGCTGCGTGGTATCGACCGTGAAGCGGTTGAGCGTGGTCAGGTTCTGTGTAAGCCGGGTTCCGTGACCCCGCACACCAAATTCGAGGCAGAAGCCTACATTCTGACCAAAGAAGAAGGTGGCCGTCACACGCCGTTCTTTGCGAACTACCGTCCGCAGTTCTACTTCCGCACCACCGACGTGACCGGCACCGTGACTCTGCCTGCCGGCACCGAGATGGTGATGCCGGGCGACAACCTGAAGTTCGAAGTTGAACTGATCGCTCCGATCGCGATGGAAGACGGTCTGCGCTTTGCGATCCGCGAAGGCGGCCGCACCGTTGGCGCGGGCGTTGTGTCCAAGATCCTCGCGTAAGCGATGGGCCTCGCCTGATTTAATCGGCGAGTGACAATAGAAAGGGCCTCCCTTCGCGGGAGGCCCTTTTTTGTTGCGAGGCGCTGCCTCGCGCTCCGAGGTATTTGGGAAAAAATGAAGCATTCGCCCTAGTAAATAGGGCGGCGCGCTACCTTAGCGCTGCGGTACATCTATAGGGCCTCAAGCGCAGATTTGATCTTGTCGAGCTTTGTTTGCGGTAGGTCTCTGACTTTGATGACAGAACTCAGGTGCTCTGGCTTGCTGATGCCAACAAGGCTGCACAGCGACAACTCATTTAACAGTGCGGCCCCAATTGCAAACTCGCTGAGTGTAAGATCAAGAGCCTGTGCGACGGGGCGCAAGGCAGAGATTTTCTCGTGGATTTTCGCCAGAAGCACCTGAGGAAGCTGGTCTCTGGCGTCATAAAAGGGGCAGGCGGGACCATCGCGAAAGAAGGTTTCAGTGATCAGGCCTCGAAACAGGGTGGAGCGACCAATGAAGTTCTGCCCGCGCCGACGCAGGTTCGATAAAAACTGTTCATCGCACCTACGCTCCAGCGCCGAATAGTTCCATTGCATATAGGTGCCAAACCCGATGTCAGTCGCATGTTGCAAATCTTCCCAGCTGCGGGGGCTGACACCATAGGAATTGATGTATCCCTCCTCTCGCGCCCTCTCAAAAAATGTCTGAATCTGATCAGAGAGCATTTCTAGTGAGGGGCCGTGTAGCAACACCACATTGATCACATCCATCTGGAGCCGCCTGCGGCTATCATCAAGACAGGAGAGGAACGTCGACCAATTGATCTCGTCCGGTGCTAATGTGTTGAGGTGCGAGAGTTTTGTGACAATCAGCAGATCGTCTCTTTGCCCGGAACGGCTTACGGCTGTCCCGAGAAGGGTTTCACTGACACCGTCGCCATAGGCTTGCGCGGTGTCAAATACATCAATGCCACTCGAGATTGCGCCTTCGATGAGCTTGCTCCGTTGCGCCTCAGGACCCACGCGCCAACCATTTGGCATCCCGTTGACGGTCTGTTCCCCGCCCAGTTGCCAGCAGCCAAACCCGATCTTGCCATAGCGCACGTTGTCAGAGCTTTTCGTATAGTCTGAATTCGAAGGAGACGCGCGTTTCGTCTTCGTTGTTGTTCAGGGCGAGACCATGAATCAGATGGGAGGAGAAAATCAGGAATTCATCAGATTTCGGGTTTTCTCGCACCAGATTGGAGTTTCCGCCCCAATCGCGAATACTTGCAACACTGTAGCGCTGAGCATTCATCGTGCTACCTGCTTTGGTGCGGGTGATTTTACTCTCAGGCAGAAGGTGGCTTCCAGGGGCCATCGGTAGCCCACTACAATCGTTCACGCCACATACAGGGATCCAGATATTGACCATCTTGGGCACGGAACCGTGTTCGTCGAAGGCTTCATAAATGTCTTTGTGAACCGTATTGTAGTTGTGACTTTTGGGCTTGTTGATGCGCGCGATCATCCAAACATCCGTATTCGTTTGCGGATTGGTAAAGCTCAGATCAACCCCGAGGTAGGTGCTAAAATTTTTAAGTATCTTGGCGCTATCAAAGCCGAGGTCGGCTGGAAACAGGCGTCGGCTACGTTTGATCACCTCGCCATGGAGCGCATCGTCGACGTAAGAGTGATACCGCTCTAGTGTAAAACCACTGAGGTCAATTTCTGGGCGTAACTCAGTGATGATCTTGACAATTGCCGCTGTGGTTTCGCTGTAGATCGTGGCAGGATCATAAAAATCATCAGCCTTCAGCGTCGTATAGCCAGAGCCATACCAGTCGGTGTGTTTGGTGATATCGTCGAACTTGGTGGACAACACCTCGTCTGAGCCCACACTGTAAGCGTCCTCAGCTGCGAGCTGAACTGCGATTTCTGTGCCGTTGATGATATACTGAGTTTGCATGATCGGTCGCCCCGTAGTTGATCTGACCCGCTTCGAAGTCTGTCGGTGTGATATGTGCAATTCGTTTAAAACGAGTGAAAAACTCTATTGAATGCGGCAATTGGGGTGCGAGGTGGATCAGTGCGTGCGGGGCTCAAAGTGTCGTGCCGCTAAAGTCAGCGGGCGACGAATTTGCGCCTTGATTTGCAAAGTGGTTTCAGAGCAAATCCGCCTATGGTTGAATTTCTCTTTTTTGCATTTTTAGTTGGCCTTCTGTTTTTTCTCCTGCGTCGCCGTGGGAGACAGGCCGCAAGGCTCGCCATTATTGATGGGTCGAACCTACTCTACTGGAAGGGTGAGGCTCTATCGCTGGAGCCTGTGATAGATGCTATCGAGGCGTTGGAGGCAGCCGGCTATCGTCCTTGCGTAGTCTTCGACGCGAACGCAGGCTATCTGGTGGCCGGGCGCTATTTGAACGGGCCGAGCTTTGCCAAACGGCTTGGCCTTCGGTCAGCGCAGTCTCATGTGGTGCACAAGGGCGAGCCTGCTGATCCGCATATCCTAAAGCTGGCGCGCGACAGCGGCGGGATCGTGATTTCTCGTGACCGGTTTCGCGATTGGGAACAGGAGTTTGCGCAGGAGACTGCCGCGGGCAGGGTGGTGCGTGGTGGCTATCGCGGTGACAAGATCTGGCTCGATCTGCCAAAGGAAAAAGTCTCTTAGCTGCGCTGATTGGGTAAGGGAGGGGGCGACCTATGAGGGGCGGCCCACCCCGTGATCTGTGCGGGAAGTGCGAGAGTTGGCTCGCCAGATAGAGGCTTGAGGATGCTCAAGTAGCGCCCATTTGGGTCGCAACGCGCAACCTCGCGCGCCGAAAGAGGTAAGCAGGCGCGTAACGGGGCTTGGGCTGGAGGGGGGAGTTTTTCCAAGCCGAGAACAGTCGTCTATGCTATTTACCGTTCGCATCCACCGGAGATGTACTTACAAAGATGCTGTATTGGGGCTTTCGGTTGGTCGCAGCATTGAGGATTGCTTACCAGCTGCTGTTCTTGTGTCGTTAGCTCTGGCGGGTCTTCCCGCGCGTTTCTTTTCTGAGAAAGGGCTTGGCCATGGAACTCTTCGTTGGTTTGGACGTCTCGCTGAACAGCATCGCG
>Ga0208184_100091_pt1 | contig 41297 bp, 18 predicted proteins | sample Virmet3651_4511_FD_185736 | JGI IMG/M metagenome (GOLD analysis project Ga0208184, IMG submission 185736) | Marine viral communities from the Southern Atlantic ocean transect to study dissolved organic matter and carbon cycling - metaG... | ecosystem: Environmental > Aquatic > Marine > Oceanic ... | reverse complement strand
CTCTAGATATATTCTCTAAATAATATTTCTAGTCAAAGTAAGATTATCCATTAAGACAGTAAATTTCTACATTTTACATCGTTTGCGCATTCACTAATTTTGGGTTAACAATCATTATATGAATGATGCTATACTAAGTTTAATTAATTATGAGAAAAAATTTTACCGTCTTAACTTTAGTCTTCTTCTCCATACTTTTTTGGGGATGTAGTACTAAAGAACATCAACAAACTGAATTAGATTTAGCAGGAACCTGGAATTACCGTTTAGATTCTTTAGACGTTGGGATGGCAGAAAAGTGGCAGTTGCAAGATTTTGAAGATAAAATAAATCTACCTGCAGCATTACGTGATTATGATATAGGCAATAAGCCTTCATTAGAAACGCAATGGACCGGAAGTATCTACGACAGCTCGTGGTATTTTAATCCAGCGATGAAAAAATATAGAAGTAAGGAATCTATCAAGTTTCCATTTTGGCTCACTCCTAATACACGATATGTAGGAAAAGCTTGGTTTCAGAAAACGATAACAATACCTGATAGCTGGAGCGGTAAGAACTTAGAACTTGTGCTAGAGCGGCCGCACTGGCAGACTAAGGTTTGGCTAGATTCTACTGAAATTGGAACAGATAATAGCCTTTCTGTTCCACACAAATTTATAATTCCTGCATCTTACATATCCTCTGGGGAACATAGAATCACTGTACAAGTTGATAATGCGATACGAAATATTGATCCGGGTATTAATTCTCATAGTATTTCAGATCATACACAGGGAAACTGGAATGGAATTGTTGGGCAGATGAAGCTTGACGTTTTAAATTCAGCCTATTTCAATACTATCAAAATTTTACCGGATGTAAAAAACAATAAAATAGCTATTACAGTTGATGCCAATGGAATGGAAAACAACATTGGTATAGCGTTTAAGATCCTCGATAAAGCCACGGGTAAAATATTGCAGAATAAAGAGCTTAAATGGAATTCACCAAATGATTTGGCAGATTTCAAACTTGAAATGGGTGAAGATTACACGTTGTGGAGTGAATTTAATCCAGTGGTCTATATTCTTGAAGCGACATTAAAAAATAATGAGGAAATCTTAGATGCCAGACGTATAACATTTGGAATGCGGGATTTTTCGATAGATGATAAAAAGTTCACTATCAATGGAACTCAAGTTTTTTTAAGAGGTACTACCGAGTGTTCTGTGTTTCCGTTGACAGGATATCCGCCAACTTCCAAAGAGGAATGGGCGGCTATTTATAAAAAAATCAAATCTTTTGGACTCAACCATATGCGCTTTCATTCCTATTGTCCGCCAGAGGCGGCTTTTGAAGCGGCAGATGAAGCCGGTATTTATTTACAAGTTGAGGGACCTAGTTGGGCAAAATATTCGACAACACTAGGTGATGGGAAGCCTTTGGATAATTATTTAATGAAGGAAACCAAACGCATTATAGATACTTATGGTAATCATCCGTCTTTTGTGATGATGGCTTATGGAAACGAACCGTCTGGAAACTATGTTCCTTATCTTGAGAATTGGGTTGATCATTTTAGAGACTATGACTCACAACGGGTTTTTACAGGCGCATCAACTGGAGGAAGTTGGTCTATTATAGAAAATAGTGATTTTATTGTACGTGCTCCACCACGAGGTCTGGAATGGAAAGACAAAAAACCAAATTCAACTTTTGATTACAGAACAAAGACTGAAAATCAAGAAAGACCATATGTGACCTTTGAAATGGGGCAATGGTGCGCTTTCCCAAATTTTGAAGAGATTCCTAAATATAAGGGTGCTTTAAAAGCTAAGAATTTCGAGCTTTTCAAAGAAGATTTGAAGGATCATCATATGGCTGATCTTGCAGATGAATTTTTAATGGCTTCCGGTAAACTACAAGCCTTGTGTTACAAACAAGAGATCGAGGCCACATTGCGCACACCTAATTTAGCAGGATATCAATTATTAGGATTAAATGATTTTTCGGGTCAAGGGACAGCGCTCGTGGGAGTATTGGACGCCTTTTGGGATGAGAAAGGTTATATCACATCTGAAGAGTTTAAAGCGTTTAACGACAGGGTAGTGCCACTGGTAAGGTTTGATGCATTTACATTCAAAAATACTGAAGTCTTACAGGCAACAATTGAAGTCGCTAATTTTAGTGGAAATGTTCTACAAGATGCCAAGGTGCATTGGAGCATAGAAAATGAAGAACGAGTAACTTTTGATAAGGGTTCATTTACAGTTTCAGAAATACCTGTGGGTAATGCTAATGTCATAGGAAAGATTTCATCATCATTTGAAGCGATCACTAAGGCTCAAAAACTTGTGGTTAAGGTGAGGGTAAATGGATTTGAAAACAGTTGGAATATTTGGGTTTATCCACAACAGATAAAAATTGAGAAACCGGAAGAAATTCTAATCGCTCATCAAGCAGATGACCAAGTTTTAGAGGCTCTAGAGAATGGTAAATCGGTACTTCTTTTAGCCTCAGGAAATATTGAAAATGGAAAAGATGTAATTCAATATTTTACACCTGCTTTTTGGAACACCTCATGGTTTAGAATGCGACCTCCACATACCACCGGAATTTATATACGTGATGAGCATCCTATTTTTAAGGATTTCCCAACAGATTACTACAGTGATCTTCAATGGTGGGAGGTTTCAAATAGGCAACAGGTGATGAATTTAGAGCATTTGCCTGCCAACTTTAGGCCTATTGTTCAGCCTATAGATACTTGGTTTCTAAACCGCAGACTGGCAATGCTTTTTGAAGCGCAAATAGGTAAAGGAAAACTAGTGGTTTGTAGCATCGATTTAGAATCTGATTTGGAACACAGAATCGTAGCCAAGCAACTTAAACACAGTATTATTAAGTATATGGATTCTGAGGCGTTTAAGCCTGATCAGAGCATCGAATGGGATATTATCTCAGAATTGTTTGAAGTAAAAGAACGCCCCGTTTGGAAATCCTACGTGTCAGACAACCCGTAATTAAAAGCTGCTAAAGCTTCAGAATTTAAACTGAAAAAGCCACGTGTTCAACTGACTGAATACGTGGCTTTTTATTGTTGATAATTGATGTTCCGTTAATATTTAACTTTAGGGGGTTTGACATTTTTAGCTGTAAAGTTCCGCCGGAAATAAGTTCTTGATGCTTGATGGTTGTGCTTAAATGGCTATTTCATTCAGCCTTAGATCTTCTAGGTAAACATTTGCTTGATTATTGTTTTCTGTTTTAATAATAAATGTTTCTCCGGGATAGAATGTTGAATTTAGGTGAATAGTAACACTATCAAAGATAGGGCTACCTAGTTGATATTCAGGATTTTTTTCGGTGCCACCATTCATTTGAAACAATCCAATTTTCATCAAAACGGCTAAGCTACCCATCAATCCTTGATCTTCATCACCATTGTAGCCTGTGCTTTCATCCAAGCCAGAAAATACCCGATCAACAACTTTACGTGACCAATATTGCGTAAGATCAGGACGCCCTAGTTGGTTAAAAATAAAAGCGGTTTGAATTGAAGGTTGATTACCATAGTTAATAGGAATTCTATTAAACTCAGGATGCAATTCTGCTTCGTGAGAATCTCCAGAGGTAAATCCTAATTTTTCGGCTTCTTCAAATTGTTTATTCAGCTTTTCAAGAGCCTGTTCATTACCACCCATAAGTCTTGCTAAATCCTCTAAATCTTGCGGTACAAACCAAGTGAATTGGGTGGCATTTGCTTCTACAAAGCCAACTTCATTTTCATAAGGATCATAATTTTTAAACTAGTTTCCTGCTTTATCTTTGGGTTGCATCCAGCCTAGAGCCGGATTAAAAACATTTTTGTAGTTGCCTGAACGCTTTAAGAAATAGGCTTCATCTTCATCAAGTCTTAACTTTTTGGCAAGTTGCGCCAAGGTCCAATCTTGATAAGCGTATTCTAAGGTGAGGCCGGGACCATCTTGATGTAATCCAAAATTACCCTCTGGTAAAGGATACGGAATGAATCCTCTTTCTAAATAAAGCGACAAACCTCCACCATGACTGGTATTATGCTCATAACCTGCCTTACTCATTATTCCGTCAGGCATATGATTCTTTTTCAAAGCCTGGTAAATTCTATCAATATTTTGATCAACAATCCCTTTTTGAATAGCACTAACGATAAACGGAGTAGAAGTAGCTCCTGTCATAACATAGGTGTAATTACCACCGGAAGGCCCCCGAGGTACAAGACCGCCATCTTTATAATATTGCATTAGTGACAGGGTAAATTCCTTCATAACCTCAGGGTAGACCAAACCCCAAAGTGTATTGATGGTCCATTGTGCACCCCAAAAGGAATCTGAATTATAATGATTAAAATGTGGTCTATCATTAGCATCCAGAGGTAATTGACCTATTCGGAATGTGTTCCCGGTATGATCTGGATATTGACCGTTGTAATCGCTTATAATTCTTCGGCCTTGAAGCGCGTGCCATAAATCGGTGTAAAAGCGGCGCTGTGCTTTATCAGAACTCCCACTAACTTCTATGCGTCCCAAGAGCCTGTTCCACTGTTTTTGGCCATCTACGACGGTTTGTTCAAAATTCCATTCAGGTAATTCTGCTTCGAGATTCCTTTTGGCATTTTCAGCAGAGGTGTATGAAATCCCAACTTTCATTTTGAAGGTTTTGGTCTCATCAGGAAATATAAGCAGTGCATTTTTGGTCTCAGGATCTTGTTCTAGAGCTTCTATAATCTGGTCAAAATTGACGTAAAAATGAATTTTTATTGGTTTTGGCCTTCTTTGTGTAGGAGTAGCCACTACAGAACCTTTTAAAGTTTTTGCATCAATTTGCGTTATAATTCCATCGGTATTGGTGCTAGGGCCCAATATGGTGTTGAGATTAAAAAGCACTCCTTTATGTTGATTTGAGTTGAAACTGAATTCTGAAAAACCCATTCGCGTTGTACTGGTTAACCGCACATCTACAGCATACCTGGAGAGTGAAAGTTTATGAAACCCGGGAGATACGGCTTCAGTTTTATGACTAAATTTTGAATAAAAATCTGTATACAGTTTTTGCTTGTTCTCCTTTGTAAATGAAACAGGCATAACCGAAATTCCCGATAATTGCCAAGCGTGAATATGACTAAAGCCTTTAATTGTGTCTGTATCGTAACGGTAGCCGCTTCCCCAAGCACCGCCAATTTGGGTGTCTGGACTCAAATTGACCATACCAAAAGGACGGCTGGCAGAAGAGAAATAGAACCACCTGGAATTTTTGGTGTCTAAATGTGGATAGACCATTGCGGTATAATCCTTTTCCTCTTGTATAAGGCTTTCTTTTTTATCTGTGTTGCAAGCTTGTAAAATGAATAAAATAAAAGCTAGAATAGTCAAATACGTACTTATTTTAGCTTTTCTGATTTCTTTTTTTAGAATAATCATAACATTCAAATTTAGTACTGCGCGACTACAAAGCCTGTAGGCCTACGTATTTTAAAATGAATTAGTTGCTCAATTGAGCTTTTAAGTTTTCAAAATCTAATTCCTGATCGGGGTTGAAAGAATCAGAATTCATATAGTGTATTAAACTGTTATGCAATTGCTGTGCGGCCGGTCTGTTTTGTAAATTACTTAGAATGTCCATTGACGAGAACAGGAGTTTCCCATTGCCTACTTTAGCTTCAAATAAGGTCGCCATACTGTGATTGGTCACAAAATTATCAATCACTCGCACAATGGGTTGTATAGGAATCTCATCTATAATTACAGATTTTGATTGTTTGCACAGATCCCACCATTGCCATTGGGTATATTCTTGTGTAGGGAAGTTGGCCAAGGCTTGGTGTTCTTTATCGATAAGAAGTCCCATAGTTCCCGGTTGGTCTGGGAAATGTACCGGACTCCAAAAAACGGGAACAAAGCGGCCTTCTACGCCTTTTAAATCTTTAACTGAAGGATTTAGTAGCACCCGCTTTCCTTGTTGAAGCCATTGCTTTGCTTTTTGAAAAGAGCTCGTGATCTGGATGTTTTCTGAAGCTTTTACTATAGTATTAGGATAAACCCAAACCGGCCAGCTATTTTCAAAATCAGTTCCTTCGAGATTAAGTTTGAGTTGCCATTCCTCTGCTGCATCAACTTGGATGCTAGTTTCTAAAATGCCTAAAGACGTATTGTTTCCAATTGTAAGATTTACATGCTCAATTACAGTTTCAGAGATGGTTTCACCAGAACTATTTTTCAAGCTTGCAATAAGTTTCTGGTCTTTTAAAGGCTTGAAGAAGTTGGCAATTTCTAAATCAGCTTTAAAGGTTTCACCGTTTTTAAATATCGCCTTATCAAAACGGGCTAGAGGTGTGAGCGGACTATTAAATGTGCTAAATTCTTCAGCGCTAATAGCTCCTTTTGATTCCCAGAAAGCGTTTAACAGTCCGACCAGAGCGGTTCCCTGACCCGGGAAATCTTGTAATTGCAACAATTGAAAACCGTCAAAGGCCGGGGTCTTTAAAGCTCTTTCTATTTCCTCTTTGTACAGCATCGCAGCTAGTTTTCCTGAGGCTTTGGTAAATTCTGGTGCTATGGACAGTAGCTTTTTATCATCAAGGTCATTCTTGACCGCGATGAAATTAAGAGGCTGCAGAACTCCGGAATATTTTTCAATTTCGCTAATATCAGGATAAACGGAGTACTGCCCAATCTCGTGTGAAATTAACGGAGTTTCAATATGTGCACTATTTTCAGAGTAGTCAGTTTTAAAATTAGGACTGAACTCATTAAAAACACCTTGTCCGCGGACCCAGCCTTTATCTGTCCACTGCGTCACAAAAAATTCATCTTCTGGTTCTGGTCGCGTTCCTATGGGTGTTTGAAATGAAAAGCTTGTAGTCGCATATAAATGTCTGGAATCTTTCTCTTTCAACGTTGAAACAAGCTCATTAAGCTTTCCAAAATCACCTTCAAGTTCATTACCCATGGACATAAAAATAAACGAAGGGTGATGCCCATAATCTGCGATGATCTTATCGGCTTCACTATTTAAAAACTTCCACGTCTTTTCGTCTTCTCCAACTTTTAAACTCCAGTGAGGTAATTCTACCTGAAGATACATTCCGATCTCATCGGCAGCAGCAAATGCAGCTTCTGGAGGACACCAGGAATGAAATCTAAAATGATTTAAACCATAATCCTTAGCTTTTTCATATAGCATTAACCAATCTTCTTTTTGTAAAGGTGGACGACCCGTTAACGGGAAGATCACACACTCTAAGTTTCCTCGTAAAAAGATTCGGTGACCATTCAACATCAATTCGCCATCATTATAACCTATGCTTCGGTATCCAAAAGTTTTGGAGATTTTTTCATCTTGAGTTTGTACTACAAGCGTGTACAGTTGGGTATTGAATTCATCCCATTCTTGTAATACTTTACCAGCAATTTTAAAATTTACTTTATTATTTTCTTCAGAATATGCTGAAATCACTTCTGAAGAGATTTCAGTTCCGGTTTGATCGGTAATACTTACAACCACAGGCTTGCCGAGCACTTCAGTAGTAGCTACTTCGACTGATAAAAACTCCTCTTCTATATTGGGGTAGACCTGAAGCTCTTTGAAGATTTTGTTTGATATTGGCTTAATTGAAATATCACCTAAGATTCCATTCCATTTAATTTGGGTGTGATTGGTATACGCGTGAGCCATCTCACGGTTTACACCAGAAGGATAGCGGCTTCCTTCAATATTAATATCTGGATAAAAGTCTGAATTATCAATCAGGATCGTAAGCGTATTCGCTCCTGTCTTTAAATCATAAAGTTCGTATAGATGATTCCCTATAAGGCTCTCTCTTGAACCAACTTTTGTATCATTTATAAAAACAGTTGATTTCCAAAGTACTCGCTCAAGGTTTAATACAAGCGGTTTCCCATCCCAGTCCTGAGGAATTTCAATTTGCTTTTGATACCAAGCTTTGCCAATGTATTGATGCTTGCGCGATAAATTAGAAAGCACATAGGTATTGAGGGCAGGAGTAAGGGTATCTGCGGTACCCATTCCTGCCTCGTCTAAAGTTCCAGGCAATTGAATTTTCTGGCCTTGTTCAGTCCAGTTTTGTTGCCAGTGCTCTTGTTGACCTCGATCTAGAGAGTCTAAACGTACTTGCCACTCTCCGGCAAGATCAATCTGATCATATTGTTGATCGCTATCACAAGATAAGAACAATATGCAAAGGCAGATCAGCAAAAGAAATTTATATGTTTTGTAATTTGAAAGCATGCTCAATTATTTTAAAGAAGTCTATAAATTTGACTCTTAATTTCTATAAACTAACCGTATTGAAATCACTGATCATTTTAGCGTGAATATGTGCTGATAAATGATAGGTGTCTAATTTTTTTAAGGCATCAAAAGCCTGCTGTGCTTCCTCGGTTTTTTGAAGTCCCATAGCTCCCAAACCAATCAGGTAATAACAGTGAATTTTATTTCGTACTTGCAGGTCTTCTTCCCAAATTAGAAGATCGGGAAGTGAAATAGCAAAATAGTCTAATTTCACTTCGTCTTCCATATGCTCTTTACCGTAATTGTAAAGTTTTTGAAATCTTTTTCCAGCCTCTTCCTGATTGTTCAATTTTAAGAAGGCCAGTCCCTGATAAAAGATCTTATCGGGTTGCTGGTCGTTATAGAAAATTGCCGGACTAGGTTCTGAAATTCCCTGAGTTGCTGTTTTCCAACTTGCTATAGCTTGTTCCTTTTCACCTAATTTATTGTAAGCACAACCTAACCAATAAAAAATATCATTTTCCTGAGTGCCATGTAATTTTCCTTCACCTAAATTGTGCGGATAAACCTGTGCTGCTTCTAAATGTGTTATTGCAGTTTGATATTCGCCATTTTTAAGAGCAATTTTTGCAAGCTCTACGTGGGTATTTACGTGTTGATAAGAAACTTTTCCTTCACCACCTTCCCAGGGATGAAATTGTCGTTTTTCAATTAAGTCTAAAGCTTCTTTGTGATTACCTCTAAAGTTTTGAAGCGAAATATATTCTAAATATAGATCGTCTCTGAAATTGGTTAATTCCAGATTCTTCTCTAAAATTTTAAAACGATCTTCAATAGAAACATTGGTCTTTTTATAGAATTGATCTAACTCCATTAAAAGTCTAGGTTCGTTTCCATCAAGCTCAAAAGCATATTCTAATTGCTTTTTAGCAAGGTCTTTTTGATCTGTTTTATTGTAATAAAGTAATGATAGGTTTCTGTACGCAATAGCATTTTGATCACAATATTCTACAGCTTGTTCCCAACATTTTTGCGCTTCTTTATATTGTTTATTAGCATACCAGAAGTTTCCTAGATAATACGCCGCACTGGCATCTTCACTATCAACTTCTAGCGCTCTTTTTAAAACCAATACTTCTTCTAATCTATTTGGGAAGCAGTAATCTGATGGCTGTTGTTTCGCTTCAGCAAAATACTTTTTAGCAGCTGCCGCATCTCCTAACTGATCGTAAAAATAGGCTTTAAAATAAGCGATCATAGGATAATACTGCGTTTTACCTTCAGTAAATAACGAAAGCAATTCGATGGCAGTATTAAATTCCCCGGCTTGGGCATAATCCAAAGCAAATTCGATATAGTTATGTTCGTAATCTCTTAGCAATTCTTTAAAAACTGAAAGATCTTTTTCAGAATTACTAATCTTATTTTTTTCAAATAAAACTCCGAAGTTAAAACGATCGATCTGTAATGAATCTTCTATAAACTGAAGCGCCTCTTCTGTACGGCCTTTTTTACGAAGCAAAAGCACTTTTAAATGTCTCGCCTTGTGATTAATCCAGTTAGACACTAATGCTTTATCAACGTGTTCTAAAGCTGACTCTACATCTCCTTTAAAACTATCGATTTGTGCAATATTGAAATATCCTGCGGCCTGCCATGCAGCGTTCCAACAAGCTTTATAAAATGCTTCGTAAGCTTCGTCCTTTCTGCCTAAATAATTAAGGGTAACTCCTTTATTGAAATAGGCTTCCCCATCATAAGGATTAGGATTTCTAAGGGTTAAGGTATCGATGGCTTTATCGAAATACGGTAGGGCTTTTTCGAATTGTGCCTTTTTAAGATACCATAACCCCATCGCATTATTACATCTTATATCCCCAGGCTGGCGCTTTAAAGCTTCCAGATAATAGGCCGTAGGATCGTAAGTTGCGTGGCGATATTGCTCAAGATGAAGTCCGTTTAAAAATAGTTCTTCAACACTATCAATAGCTTTTGGTTCTTTAGCTGCTTTTGCTGCTTCAGGAATTTCTCCTTCTTCATCATCAGATGGAGACCAGCTTACTAGGGTTTTTCCCTTTTCAGTTTTAACCGTCAAACGCAAGTTTTGATAATCTGCTCCGCTTTTTGCAACAAGTTCTTCTAAACCATTTGCCGGATCTAAATCTACCACAGCTTCAAAAAGGACATTCTCTTCGGAAGTAAGCACTACATTCGCTTTTGGATATACTGAAGTTACGTGCACTTTAATTCTGAAGCCGTCTTGTTCTTCTTCTAAATTGATAAGCGCTTCTTTGGAAGCATTTTTTACGACACCAACATTATAGTAAGGCATAAAATACTGCTTAAAGCTCTTTTCTTCGTACGGCTGAAGCCAAGAAAAATCAGGTTGATTATCGGTATAAACACCGCACATCAATTCGATATACGGGCCATCATTATCGGTTAAATTCCGATCCCAAGCCTGTCCAAAATCGCCGTTACCCCAGGTCCATTGTTTCTTTCCTGGAGAAACGTGATGATTGGCAACGTGTAGCAATCCGCCTTTAGAATCGTTTTCATAACCGCCTACAAAATCATATTTAGACGTGATCGCCATATACGAGGTAGGCACCGGAATATTTTTATAGCGTGAAATATCGGTACCCGGTGAATAATCAACTTTGTAATATTTTCCTTTAGCGATTGGAAACTCAGAAACGTCACGTTTACCGTGATCAAAAACCGCATTTACATCTGGTGGAAAAACAGATTGATAATGATCATTAACCGCTACTGCAGGGTTTGCCCACCATAAAAAAGTTTGTGGATGCACGGTACGGTTATACAATTGCCCTTTAATTTCTACATAAGCCTTATCTGGGTGAAGCGTAAAACCGGCCATTCCTTTAGTTCTGAACATACGCTCTAACTCGCTCACCCATACAGTAACACTTCCATCTTTATTCTTCTCGATATAAGAATCTGTAGCATCATAGGTGCTCGGGCGGTGGTGCTGTGGCCAGTTAAATTCGATCCCACCAGAAATCCACGGCCCAGTTAATCCCACTAAAGCTGGTTTGATCACGTGGTTATAATATACAAAATGACGTTCTCTTATTTTATCCCATGCCATTTGGATTCTTCCGCCTAATTCTGGAATAACCATAAGTTTTATATATGCATTCTCAATATAGATTACTTGCCATTCTTTATCTACGGCAGTATCACTTATTTTTTCTATAACAGGATGAGGATATACCGCACCAGAACTTGCTTGATACACTCTTTTTTCAATAAAAACAGGATATTTTTCAGGATCAAATACCTCATAGGTTGGAATAACTACGGTATCCCTCCATGCTTTTACTTTACTCATTTTTTATGCAGTTTAAGGCTAGTTGAAAATTCAATAACCTGATTAATTATAATTTAAAAAGCGCTGTGATTTCTTCAGCAGCTAATTGATTTGTTGGATTAAATTGGTCTGAAACCATATACTTTTTTAAGCTGTAAAGCAGCTGAAATGCTTCTTTACGAGTTTCTAGGTCTGAATGTAGATCAATACCAGAAACCATAAGCTTACCTTGGCCTACTCTGACCTCAAACAATAGTGCTAGATTTCTATTTTCAAACCAATCGTCTATGACACGCACAATAGGTTTAATAGTGTTGTCTAAATCATTTAGAATAATCGCATTACTATGACTCATAGCATCCCACCATTGCCAGTTAGAAAAATATTCGGTTGGAAATTCAGCTAGAGCTTCGTGTTCTGGATTACAAAGAATTCCCAGTGTATGTGGTTTTTGACCATTGGTCCATGAAGTATTCCAAAAAATACTAGAGAACCCTACGCCTATATCGCCACCTTTTTCAGCTTTTAAAGCCCCTTTGGTAGGGTTAAGTAAGACGCGCCCACCATTTTCTAAAAAGCTAATGGTTTGAGCATCTAATTTTTCTACTACACGTAATTCATCTGATTTGATATGATTTAATGAAGAAGGGTACACCCAGACATCCCAATCATTAGAAAACTTACCAACATTAATTTTAAGATTTAATTGTTGTGGAGAAGTAATTTGGTCTAAATCAACAATAATTTTACCAAGCGAAATACCATTACCTACAGGAATGTCTGTGGTGGGTAAATATCCTTCTTTAATGATCGATCCGTCTATAGTTTCAAGCTTCCAGTGTGGTTTTATATTTTCAATAGCTGTTGCACCAAAATGCGCGATTTCCACATCGGCTTCTAATGTTTCAGAATTTAGAAAAGTACGTTGTTTGAGTCGAGCCAAAGGCACCGTTTGCCCACTAAAAGCGTTAAATTCTTTGGGAGTCACGTAACCTTTTTCGTCCCAAAAAGCATCAAGAACACCAACTAAGGCGGTTCCTTGACCGGGGAAATCGTGTAAGTCTAGCAACTGAAAACCAGCAAAACCTTTCGTGCGCAGCGCAGCTTCGATATCTGCTTTATAACAAAGTGTTTGCAATTTTCCTGAAGCTAAGAGTAAACTGTCTGCCAAATGCCCGAGATGATTATCATTTAAGGTTTCCTGAAAAATTTCCAGATTTTTTGGCTTTAAAACCCCTGTGTATTTAGGTAGTTCCTTATAATTCGGATAAACGCACCATTGCCCAATCTCGTGACTTACAACCGGCATTGGTATCGTATCGATAGTTTCTTGAAAATCAAAAAGCGTTTGAGGTGGTTCCCGGTTAATTATACTATTCAAGTTTTGATTCCATTGTTGAATACGGGGTTTGTGCGTGTTAAAATAATCTGCATTGTCTATAAAAGGCCAGCCTGCAGCACTTGTATAAACCTTTGTACTGTCTTGGTATTTAAAGTGATTTACAAAATCAATTAAATATTCTTTATGATGATCTCCGCTAGGCTCATTACCGTATGCCATCATCACAAAAGAAGGATGATTACCATAATCGTCAAGTATCTGCTGGGCTTCTTTATAAAGCCACTGGTCTACAGGAGCACCATCTCCGATTTTTGCCCAAGCCGATGCTTCGACCTGTAAATAAACACCGGTTTTATCAGCTGCGTCAAATGCAGCTTCTGGAGGACACCACGAGTGAAAACGCATATGATTAAGTCCATGGTTTTTAATAATTTGAAATATGCGTATCCATTCTTCCTTGTTAGTTGGAGGATATCCTGTTTTCGGAAAAATGGCGCACTCCAATGTTCCCCTTAAAAAAACCGGGCTGTTATTGATCTCAAACCTTGACCCTTTAGCTTTAAAGGAGCGCATTCCAAAATTTACCTGTTTGCTATCGGTTCCTAAATCTGAGGATAGTCTAACAGCCATTTGATAAAGATTGGGATTAAATTCATCCCATAATTTTACGGCTTCACCCATAGGGTAGATAAGGGTAATTTCTTGATTTTTCTGAATCGTTATTTCTTTTTCTAAAGGATCAAGGGCAATGTCATGATTTTGTAAAAATGAGGCCTGGAGAGTTAATTTAGAACGAACAGCCTTTTCCGATGTATTAATAATCTTTGCTACAATTTGCACTTGCTTATTGATTACATCAGGATAGATTTTTACTTTTTCCAAATACAATTGTGGTTTCACACGTAACTCTAAAGCACCAACAAGACCGTTCCAATTAGATTGGGTGTTATCTGTTATACTATGCGCGTCGTTACCCACCTCAATATCTTTTACGCTGTTGTCAACGCGTATGCTTAATACGTGATTTCCCGATGCCAAATTTTGAGGAAGGGCATAGCTGTGGGCAGTTCCTAACGTGTTTTTTGAACCTATCTTTTGATCATCTATCCACAACGTGGTCTCCCAATGCGTACGCTCTAAGTTCAAGAAAATGCTTTCGTTTTTCCAGCTTTGAGGAATGTGTATCGTTTTCTGGTACCAGGCTGCCCCTGTATATTTTTTTTCAGGATTCAACCATGATGGAAACTTAAAGTTATCGGCTTGTCTATACTTTTCATATTTTGAGGTTTTGTAGAATAAACTATCATTCCACATATTACCCGTCCACTGTGTATGTACATCTACTTCATTTCCATACTCATTTTCGGCCATAGACCCTGGAAGGTTAATCGTTTGTTCAAGATTTTGGGTATACCAAGCTTCTTTTTCGCCAATGCCTGAAGGATCGGTTTTAAAATGCCAAACACCAGATAGGTCTATAACTTCAGGAGTTACCTGATTTTGACATAAGCATTCATTGCTGCATAGACAAAGGCAAATAAACAGCAAGTATGACGTAAATTTTAATAACATAATTTATAGCTTTTGAAGAGGCATATTCATTTTCAATAGAAAAATTTCAAGCTTCTTTAGTGAGTTCTAGTTCAATCTCTTCAAGGCTTTTACCCTTCGTTTCTGGTAATTTGGATTTGATGAAGATAAATCCGGCAATACAGATAACACTATACACCCAAAACGTTCCATAGGCGCCTAAAAGATCATTCAGGATTGGGAATGTATAGGTAAGGATAAATGAAGCGACCCAAAGCGCGAACGTTGCAATAGACATTGCCACACCTCTAATACGGTTTGGGAAAATTTCTGAGAGTACGACCCACGTTATTGGCGCAAGCGACATTGCATAAATCGCAATGGCGACAATGACCAATAGCAATACCGGCAGACCGCTAAATTCAAAAAAGTAAGCGCCGCCCAGCAAAGTATAAGTTATGGCTAAGCCCAAGGAGCCAAACAGCAATAATTTTCTGCGTCCCCAGCTGTCAACAGTGCGCATAGCTACAAAGGTGAATAGTAGATTTACGCTTCCGGTGATAATGATGTTAAACAACATATCACCTACACTATAACCCGCTGCTGTGAAGATCTCATCGGCATAATTGAATATGATATTAATGCCACACCATTGTTGAAAAAAGGCGAGCACTATACCAATAATCAGAATAGGTCTTAGCTTGATGTCTTTCAGTTCACTCAGTTTGATCTTTTGCTGCGCATGAGCAAGTGTTGTTCTCATACTAGAGAGTTCTGCGTTTGCATATGCACTACCACCTATCTTTTTAAGTGTTACGAGAGCTTTTGATTCATTATTTTTTTTCACTAAAAAACGTGGACTTTCAGGAACGAGAAACATAAGGATAAAAAATAAGCCCGCTGGGAGGAGTTCTGCCCAAAACATATAGCGCCAAGCGGTTTGACCGTTCCAAGAGTTTAAAATATCCGTATCGGTAAATGTACTCGGGATGCTTTCTGCAATACTAAAATTTGCAATTTGTGCGGCCAGGATTCCTAAAACAATGGTGAGTTGATTAATAGCGACGAACTGGCCTCTGTATTTGGTAGGTGTGATTTCTGCAATATACATAGGTGACAGAGTAGAAGCCAGCCCAATTCCTAAACCGCCAATCAAACGATATAGTATAAAAAGTGTAAAATCATTTACATATCCAGTACCAAAAGCTGAAATCGTAAAAAGGGCAGCAGCTACAATTAATGGATTTTTTCGTCCAAATTTATCTGCGGTGATCCCCGATGAAATTGCACCAAAAATGCAACCAATAAGCGCACTGCTCATAGCCCAACCTTGAAGTGTAGGTTGATCGCTAATACCAAAAAATAATTCATAAAAAGGCTTTGCACCCCCGATAACCACCCAATCATAGCCAAAAAGTAGTCCGCCCATTGCAGATACCAAAGCTATAAATAAGAGATACGTAAAGTTAAATTGAGTATTCATAAGAAAAAGGTTGGTGTCAAATATATAATTAACTTTCCCTCCTAAAATGGATTAAAAAATCTAAAGGCTGGATTATTTTACTTTATGTCTTTAGATATTCAACATCTCTTTATGAAAGATTCACAAACTAAAAAGGAAGGATTTTTAGGTCAAAAAATGATCACTTTACCTCCTAACATTATAAATGAAGTAAAGCAAAACGGTTTGATAAACGGTTTTTATGCATCTGCGATTGGATATTATCCAAGAGCCAATAATCACGACAGAAGACGAAAATTTGGGTGTGAAGAGTTTATAATACTTTATTGTATAGAGGGCGAGGGGGATATAGAAATTGAAACGGAAGACTTTAAACTTGAGCAAGACACCTTTATAATTATTCCCCCAAATGTGCAGCATCATTATTATAGTTCTATAACCAAACCCTGGACGATTTACTGGGCGCATTTTAAGGGTGAAAAAGCAGAGACCTTATACAATAGATATTATACTGACGGACCTTATCTTACCAAAGTGTATCGTGGCAGAGAGAAGTTTCAGCAAAAATTCAGGCGTATTATCGCGATAATGGAGATGGATTTTCAAAGCGCTACGCTCGATTTTTCAAATATTATGCTTTTTGACTTAGTATCAATGATGATGTTAGGAGAACGGTTTACGCCGTCTCGCGGGCAGGAAGACACGATTACCAAGTCAATAGATTTTATGAGTCAGAATATCTCAACAAACCTAAAGGTGGCAGAACTTGCAGAAGAACAAAACCTCTCGGTTTCAAGATATTCAAAATTATTTAAGGAGAAAACAGGATACTCAGCAATACAATACTTTTTAAAACTGAAAATAGAGAAAGCCTGTCAGGAATTGTATTTCACCGATATTTCAGTAAAGGAGGTGAGTTTAAAATTTGGTTTTGATGATCCTTATTATTTCTCGAGGGTTTTTAAAAAAATAATGGGGATGCCACCTTCTAAATACAGATACCTATATAAAAAGAAAAGTTTATCCAACTAAATAAGATTCTACAGCTATTACCAACTACTCAATACAAGAAACAGTAAAATTATCATTATCATATTTGTACTTTACAACGTTGTAGCTTTGTAAATTGTAACTGTGAGAAGGTAATTGTTTCGTTATTGTGATATTACAGCAGAATATCCATGTTTTTGATAAAATTGTCCATTTTGTCCAGTTTAACGTTTACTTAATATTGTTATATAGGCATAGCGATAAAAAAGCTTGGTTATAACTATTAACTAATTCAATATTAAAACGTATGAAGTTATTACTACAATTTACCGGTCAATATAAGCTACTGACTTTAACAGCATTTTTGCTGTTCGGTAGTCTGTCTTTGATGGGACAAACCATTGTTACGGGAACAGTAACAGATGGTGGAACAGGAACACCGCTGCCGGGCGTTAACGTCGTAGCAGGAACCAAAGGGGCTATTACGGATTTTGATGGGAAATATGAAATTAGCGTTCCGGCAGATATTGCTTCAATTGTATTTTCTTCTTTAGGATTTGCTACGAAAACGATTGATTTTAGCGGGCAAGCCACATTGGATGTAACATTAGAGCCTCAAACCGAAGCCCTCGAAGATGTTGTTGTTGTTGGATATGGTACAGTAAAGAAGAGTGACCTTACCGGTTCTGTTTCTTCTATCGATGGAGAAGCTATAAAGGAAATACCGGTAACTTCGGTAGATCAAGCCATTCAAGCGCGCGCCCCGGGTGTTCAGGTCACACAAACCTCTGCAGCACCAGGTGGCGGTGTGTCGGTGAGAATTCGTGGGTCAAACTCTATAAACAGTGGTAGCGAACCTCTATATGTTGTAGACGGATTTCCTATCTATCCAGATAATGGCGCCTATGGCGCAGGAGGAAACAGACAATCTGCAAATGTGATGGCCTCAATAAACCCTAACGACATAGAGTCGATTGAAGTTTTGAAAGATGCTTCGGCTACTTCTATTTACGGTTCAAGAGGTTCTAACGGTGTGGTTTTGATCACCACCAAACGTGGTAAGGCCGGAAAATCTAAAATAAGCTATGAAGGTTCTTATTCTTCGCAAACGATGTCGAATCCTATTGAAGTGCTTAATGGAGCAGAATATGCTACTTATCTCAATATACTTGAACAAAGCCAGGGAGGTGCGCCAATTTATTCACAGGAGCAAATCAATAGTTTTGGCGAAGGGACTGACTGGCTTGAGGAAGTTACCCGTTCAGGCTATATACAAAATCACCAGATCACCTTTTCAGGAGGTAGTGAGAACAACAAATATGCTTTAACAGGTAACTATCATGATAATGCAGGTATCATTAAGAAAACCAGTTTTAAGCGTTATGGAATACGTTTAAACCTTGACAATTCTGCATTTAATAAGTTCTTAGATGTACGTTCTAGTTGGTCGTATAACCGTACAGAGTCTAACAATGCGCCTACAGACCGTGGAGGTCCGGGTGGAACGATTATTACGGCCTTAGGCTTAGATCCTACGGCTCCTGTTTACAATGAGGATGGAAAGTATGCTTTAGCTTCTTATGATGGTCGATTTCTAATCAATCCTTTACAGGAGTTAGAGTTTGCTACAGATATGGATATTACCAACCGCGTTTTGGGGAATACTACATTTACCTTTAATATCACAGATCATCTTAAAGCCAAAACAAGTATTGGTGCAGATATTCTTACAGTAAATAGAACGAGTTTCTTCCCTGTAGGAAATACGCGTATAGGTAGAGATAATTCGGGTGAATTAACGCTTGCCAATAGAAATTCTGCAAATATTTTGAATGAAAATCTGATCACGTATACTAATGAGTTTGAAGGCGGACATTTTGTTGATGCGGTTGTAGGATACACCTACCAGCGCGAGGTAAATAAATTCTTTAGCAGTACGACTCGTGGGATCACTGCAGCATCTGTAGATCAAGCTACTTTACAAGGAGGTCCAGATATTTTGAGTCCGTTTTCTAGCAGAAGAGAATGGTTACTAGAGTCTGTTTTAGGTCGTGTGAACTACAACTATGACAGTAGATATTTACTTACATTAACATTTAGACGTGATGGATCTTCAAGATTTGGTGCGCAAAATAAATGGGCCAATTTCCCATCGGTTGCTCTAGGCTGGAATATTGCTAACGAAAGTTTCTTTGAAAATAGTGGTATCGCAACGACAATGAATAAATTAAAGCTTCGAGGAAGCTGGGGATTGACAGGGAATTCTGAAATTCCTGTTTATAATTCCTTAGCAAATCTCAACGAATACAATTATGTAATTGGTGGTAGTTTAGTTCTAGGATTGGCTGATGGCAGGTTGAGTAATTCAGATTTAAAATGGGAGACCACAACCATGCGCAATATTGGCCTTGACGCTTCTTTCTTCAATAACCGTTTGAATCTGACATTAGACTATTTCAACAATAAAACAGAAGACCTACTATTATTTGTTTCTATTCCTAGCAGTTTAGGTTTTCAATCGATACTGAAGAATTCAGGTTCTTTGGAGAACAAAGGTTTTGAAATAGGTCTTGACGGTTATATTGTGAACAACGATAATTTTAAATGGAATTTAGCAGGTAACCTTTCTATCCTTAGAAACAGATTAACAAGTTTGGGAGATAGTACTCCATTTTTCTCTAGCACTACAAGTGGACACTTAGGTGTAGAAGGTAGTTGGGTTGAAGCCGGTAATCCCATCGGAGTTTGGAGAGGATATGATTATATAGGTATTTTTCAATCAGCAGAAGAAATCGCTAACAACCCTTCACGATCTGGTGATCAACCGGGTTATCCAAGGTATCGCGATGTAAATGGAGATGGAGAGATCACTCCAGATGATTATACTATAATTGGTGATCCTAACCCAGATTTCACTTGGGGGCTTAACTCTACATTTACCTATAAGAATTTTGATATGAGCATATTCTTTAGAGGTTCACAAGGTTTTGATGTGCGTAATTTACAAGCTTCAGAGTTAGGTGATGGTGTTCAAAAAATAAATCAGATTGCGAGTATTCTTACCGATTCGTGGACACCTCAAAATACCGATGCTACGCGACCTATAATCGATGGGAACAGGGATTTTGCAAACTCCTATAGAGATTCTGACTACTTCATTGAAGATGGTTCATTCATACGATTACAAAATGTTTCTTTGGGCTATACACTCCCTAGTTTTTCAGAATTAATTACCCGAGCGCGTGTTTATGTGAGTGGTCAAAATCTATTGACCATTACAGATTACTCAGGTTTTGACCCTGAAGTGAATAACCGCGGTCAAAATAACCTTAATAGAGGTGATGACTATGATGCCTATCCACGATCAAGAACCTTGACCGTAGGTGTTAATCTAGAATTTTAATTATTAAAATAATATTATGAAAAAGCTTATTAAAATAAAACATTGGCTGGGAGTAGTGCTACTCGTTGCTACTGTTACAATTTCCTGCTCAGATCTTGAGGAAAATCCAGATTTCACGACTCAAGAAAACTTTTTTACTACGGCAGAGCAATTAGAACTGGGAGTCAACGCGGTTTATGACGGTATTGGTTATGGTCGTGATTGGGAAAACCATTTTTATGACCGGTTTGTTTTTGAATGCCTGGTGGGCTATCAAGTAGGCTGGGAAAAAGGTCCTTTAAATTATCAGAATGGGAATGTATCTCCTGATGATGTCTACATTTCTATTTATTGGAGAATATCATACGAGAATATTAATCGTGCTAACGCTATCATAGCAAAGGCTGATGAACTTAAAGATAGTGGTGCAACTAATACTGCATTGATTGATCGAGTGAAGGCAGAAGCTCAATTTTTGAGAGCCTTTTATTACTTCAATCTAGTGAGGTATTTTGATAATATCCCGGTAACGACAACGCAAACGCAAAGCGATCAGGATTTACCTTCTAACGAAAACGGTAAGCGTGTAGCCCTAGATCTCATTCAATCTGATTTAACTATGGCAAAAGATATTTTACCAGAAAGCTATGATCCTGCAAATGCGGGTAGAGCAACACGATGGGCAGCAGAAGCCTTGCTAGTAAAAGCCTATCTACAAGATGAGAAGTGGACTGAAGCGTACACCACAGCCCAAACCATAATCAATGAAAGCGGAATGGCTTTATTTGATGATTTTGCCGATACATTTTCTGCGGAAACTGAGAATAGCGGACCTCGTATTTTTGAAGCCCAGGTTTCAGCTTCGGCAAATGCAAGTGAAAATCAGGTATATCATGCGCATTTTGTGCCTGCAGATTTACCCAATGATTTAGGAGGGGTAGGCTGGCATTGGCTTAATGCTACAAAAGATTTCCGTGAGAAATACGATCCTGATGACAAGAGAATTGCCGGTACTTTTATAGAGCAATATCCTACTAATCGTATACCACTCAATGCTGAAGGTGAACGCCCTGTGGTACGTTGGAGTGAAAATGCACCCTATAACTTAAGTCGTTTTGGAGGTATTGTACCTGCAGATGCAGATCCTAATAATCCCGACGAGCTTATTTTCTCGGCCGGTTGGTCTTCTAAGTATACCGAAGTAGGAATCTCTAATGCTTATTTGAATGAAAAGAATATTGTTTATTTAAGATATGCAGATGTCCTTTTAGGACATTCAGAAGCTGCAAATGAAAGCGGAACAGGAGACCCTTATTACGGAATTAACGAAGTGCGCAGAAGAGCAGGATTAGATCCGCTTTCGGGATTAAATCAAAGTCAACTCAGAGATGCAATTGTTGAGGAGCGTGTTTTAGAATTTGCCATGGAGTGTGAGACGTATCCAGAACTTAAGCGAAAAAGTACCTATGGCAGCTCGCCAGATTATTTAGGAGATTATATACAGAATTTTATAGATATGTATGGTGTAGACCGCACATTGTCTCCTAAAGATTATGTTTTACCACTACCATTAAATGAAGTTTTAGGTAATCCTAATGTCACTCAAAATCCAGAATATCAATAGGATTGTACATAAGTGTGATTGTTTGTAAAACCTGTTCCTCTAAGGGGGCAGGTTTTATTTCATTATATTGAATCCAACTCGTTTAAAAGAGTTTTTAATTATGCGTTTACAGTTTTCTCTACACCAGCTAATTATTCTAGTAAGTCTTTTTACGGCGATTTCTTGTGATCAAAAAAGTGATGCACATCAAGAAAATAGCGTTGAGGAGCAGCCGCTTTTTAAGCGTGTTTCTGAGGAATCATCATCTGTACTTTTTAATAATAGTATTGAAGAAAACGATGCGTTTAATATGGTTGACTTCTTCTATGTGTACAATGGAGGCGGAGTGGCTGTAGGTGATTTAAACAATGATAATTTACCAGATCTTGTTTTTACCGGTAATATGGTCGATGATGCGATCTATGTAAACGAAGGTGATCTAAAGTTTAGAGAAATTACAGAAAAAGCCTTTAGTGGTGTACAGACGGGTTGGTCTACGGGAGTCACTATGGTTGATATCAATCACGATGGATATTTAGACGTTTATATTTGCAGATCAGGAAATTATCCCGAAGCGCAGCGCAAAAACTTGCTTTACATCAATCAAGGAGATTTAACGTTTAAGGAAGAAGCTCAACGTTATGGTCTTGATGATACAAGTTATTCTACACAAGCGGTGTTTTTTGATAATGACAGAGATGGAGATTTAGATATGTATCTTTTAAATCATACAAATGAACTTCGTTCACCCAACAACATCACCCCATTAGTAGCTAACGGCACGGGCTTAAGTAACGATAGATTATACCGTAACGATGAAGATAAAGGAAAAGGTATTCGGTTCACAGACGTTACACAACAAGCCGGGATTGTTAAAGACGGTTTAGGGCTTGGCGTAAGTATCGCCGATATAGATAAGGATGGATGGCTTGATATTTTTGTTACTAATGATTTTCTGGCTAATGATTATGTATATGTAAATCAAGGGGCTGGTACGTTTAAGGAACAATCAAAAAAATGGTTGGCTCATGTGAGTCACTTTAGTATGGGAAATGACGTGGCCGATATAAATAATGATGGCTTGTACGATTTAATGACCGTAGATATGAGGCCACCAGATAACTTTCACGAGAAAAAAATGTCTGGACCCTTGAATTATAACTTATTTCAGCGCGCTTTAGATTTTGAGTATTTACCGCAATATATGCGGAACACTTTACAAGTAAATACAGGTAAGACGTCTGAAAATGAAATTCATTTTGCTGAGGTTGGTCAAATAGCCGGAATTGATGCTACAGATTGGAGTTGGTCTCCGCTTCTAGCAGATTTTGATAATGACGGACTTAAAGATCTATTCATTACAAATGGTTATTTAAGAGATATTACAGATCTTGATTTTATAAACTATACAAGTTCATTGTCGAGTGAAGTTTCTCAGGATCAGTTAGATTCATTGCTGAAGCAAAAAGCTAAGGAGATGCCCTCTTTAAAAGTACCCAATTTTATATTTCAAAATAAACAAGGATTGCATTTTAAAAATAAAACTGACCAATGGGGATTTGAGCAATCCACGATGTCCAATGGAGCAGCCTATGCAGATCTTGATCAGGATGGTGATCTTGATTTGGTAGTAAGTAACATTAATGAACCCGCATCTATCTATGAGAATCAAACCAATACACTTGAGAATAACAACTACTTAGACCTACAGCTTCTGGGTGATGCGTTAAATCCAAGAGCTCTAGGTGCTGAGGTATATCTATATCAAAATGGAACAATTCAAACCCTTACCCAAATGGTAACCAGAGGTTATCAATCTTCGGTAGGTTATGGTTTGCATTTTGGTTTAGGAAGTGAAACAACGATAGATAGTTTGATAGTAATTTGGCCTGATGGAGGAAAACAGAAACTAACAGATGTGACAGCCAATACGTTAAAAAAAATCACAAAAGACGACGGACTGAAAGAATCCATTCAGCCGAAAAAGCATGCTACTGTATTCAAGAACATCACTCAAGAATTGAATATTGATATAACACATGAGGAAACTGTTTATCACGACTTTAACCGAACCTATTTATTACCGCATAAACTATCAGAGCAAGGGCCAGGCATCGCAGTTGGGGACGTTAATAATGATGGTTATGAAGACTTTTTTATAGGTGCAGGCTATGGCCATAGTGGGCGTTTATTTTTAGGTTCGGTATCAGGATCGTTTCAGGGGCAATATATAGATACCGATAAAGAACAAATGTATTACGAAGATACCGGCGTCTTGTTTTTTGACTATGACAATGACGAAGATCTCGATATATACATAGCCAGCGGTAGTAATGAATTTTATGAAAATTCAGAATATTATCAAGACCGATTATACATCAATGATGGCAATGGAGATTTTACACGCGTTTCTGGGGTACTGCCACAAATGTACACCAGTACTTCTTGTGTGCGTGCCGTTGACTTTGATAATGATGGAGATTTGGACTTATTTGTAGGGGGGAGATTAAGTCCACTTAAATATCCATTTCCGGGAACTTCGTATCTGTTAGAAAACCGGAATGGTAAGTTTATTGATGTTACACAAAACCTTGCACAAGGCTTGAGAAAAGCTGGGATGGTGACCGATGCATTGTGGACCGACTTTAACATGGATGGCGCTTTAGATCTTATTGTTGTAGGAGAATTTATGCCCATTACATTTTTTGAAAATAAAGACGGACGCTTAAAAAATGTATCTGCACAAACCGGTTTGAGTCATACTTCAGGATGGTGGAACACGATCAACGCAGGAGACTTTGATAACGATGGTGATATGGATTATATATTGGGTAACTTAGGTTTAAATGCTAAGTATAAAGCCTCAAAAGAAAAGCCGATTACTATATATGCATTAGATTATGATCAAAACGGAACCATTGATCCCATTTTAACAACGTATCGGGAGGGCAAAGAATACCCTGTACACTCACGTGATGACTTGATCAAACAGGTACCTGTGTTCAAGAAGAAATTTCCAGATTATACCAGCTACGCTCAAGCTACTTTAGATGACATTCTAACGCCTGAAGAGCAAAGTCGCGCATATCGGGCTAAAGCATTTGAATTGGCCTCTATTATCTTGATTAACAATGGAGATGATACGTTTGAGAAAAGAATACTTCCTGACTGGGCACAGATCGCACCTATTTATGGAATTACGGTTTTGGATGTAGATAGCGATAAAAATCTAGATCTTGTGGTTTCTGGTAATGACTTCGGGACAGAAGTAGGAGTGGGACAGTATGATGCGTCTCAAGGACTTTATTTGGAAGGCAACGGAACTGGTAATTTTAAGCCTGTAGCGGCTTCTTTGACTGGCTTGGCGGTTTCCGGTAATTCTCGAGGCGTAGCACAAATAGTAATAAAGAGCGAACTCGTACAGTTATATGCTGCTAATGCACAAAAACTTAAAGCTTACGAGATTTCTGTAGAAAAGGATGTACAACTCTTAGAAATACCCGAGGAAAGTATACGTGCAATGATTAAGTTCAAAAATGGTAGTACTCGAGTTCAGGAGTTTTACCACGGAGCTGGTTACTTCTCTCAATCGTCCAGAAAACTTCAATTAACCGGTGACGAAAAAGAAATCATTGTGTTTGATAAAAACCTGAAAGGCACAACTGTTTTAGAAATGAGGTAAGACCTATTTTAATTTTTTAACTCTAAGCTGATAGATCGAAAAGTTCTATCAGCTTTTTTGATTTATAAATTACAGTGATATCCTCATTACTCATTAAATTTGATTCCCCTTCTACAGTTTTAAAACTTCCCTCGTTAATTTTTTGAATTCCCTTAAGCAGTATCGCTGTACTTCTCTTTTTTAAGGCAAAATACCTATAGTTTGAAGTTAGCCGGACAGCATAACCGCTTGCTTACGCGCTTTTATATGTCCTCACTAATTCAAACTCTTGAAAACGTATCAGCAACAAAAAAAAAGGGAACATATATAAACTTTTATAAATATTTTGGGCGTAATCTATTTAAGAAAATTATTGGATTCTAATATAGTTTAACTTTATTATATCTGGGTTTGATTTATAAAAATTGTCAACTCAAGAAAAGACGTTTAAATATTTAGAGGTCATTTTTTAATCTGAATCTGCCAAAGTTTTTTACAAAATAAACTATCTTTAAAGGGCTGTAATACATAAGCTAAATCATGTAGGTATATCCCTTTTTTGACTTCCGCTTATAACCTACCTATACCATTTTACATACCTTGAATTATTTCCTCAACGCAAACAATACACCATTTTAATGCTATCGAAAATGGAATCCGTTGGTTTGAAATTTTGTTCGCCTGGGGCGAACGAAAAGGAAAAGCAAGAGGGTAACCCGCTACGCGAGGTTACAAGTCATTCTTATCTGCGCTAATCACAATAAAATTAGCAGGTAAGCGTGTTTTTTTAGCGTTGTAGTCTAAATGTCAACCGGGTGTTTTTAATGGAAAAATGCAATACCTCCAATAAACATCACAAAAAAATCACGGAAAAATGGACAAAGGATATGAAAAATATAGACTAGGAATATTATGCTTCAAAAGCAATAGTGAAACAACTTTCTGAAAATTTTGATCAGGTATTTCTTTAATAAGAGGCTTGTCAACTAATAGTCAAAGTTATATCTAACCGGTTTTTGGTTTGAAGTATTCTTTGGTTTACTAAGTTTTTGTCTATTCAAGAATTATAAGTTCAAGCTTACCGGGATCTGGCAATTTACCTGAAGGTTTGCTGTCATTATTTGCTGTTAAGGTTTCCCAGCGAAGGAGGTATTTGCCTACCGTGTTTAGATGTACTTTTACTGGTTTGTTGCCAAAGTCAGATCTTTGGTTTTGAGTCAGTTCTTCAGGAAGAGGAGCTTTCCAATTTTTTTTGGAAACAGGCTTTAAGGTTTTAGCATCAACTATAATTTGCTGCAGGCCATATTTTTTATGCTTTACTACTACACTCAAATTACCGTTTTTAAGACGTTGCATGTTTATTAGTTGCACATCAAAATCTATAGATCCCCATCCTGAGAATTTAAATCGATGTTCCCAATTTGTGATTTGTTGTTCCTTCCAATGTTTGCTGCCATCAGACCTATAAAGATAAAGTTGAGTGTTTCCTTGGGCATCATATTTCATATTACACAGCACAATTTGATTTTTTTCATCTAAAGCGTGCGCTTGTACTCCGTTAAGCATTCCTGATCCTTTAATGGGTGAGGAGTCTACTTTTAGTAATTGATTTTCAAAGGTCATGGGGCTGTCGACTGTTGTTCCTGCAACATTTTCCCAATGTTTTAAATCTTTGCTACGAGCGTATGAAAAATCGTGATTAGTAGAGCAATCCGGACTTTGGCGCCATACCCAATATAGATGGTAATAACCGTCATCTTCATAAAAAGGTCCAGACATATAGGCATTCTTTTTACCTTTACCATCAATAAGCGGTTTTTCTAAAAAGCGCTCCCATTCCTTTTTATTAGGATTCCACTTGTTATATAGCTCATAGCCATTCCCGCTGCCTCCGTTTCTGTAATGAAATAGAAGTTCTCCGGTATTGGTTTTGAGAAAATGAGGGTAGGTAACGCTATGCTCATCGTTTCCAGTCATAAAATGAATGGGTTTTAAGCTGGTGGCATCTTCTGGATATTCAGAGCGCCAATAGCGTAGTTGATCATTATGCATGTTGCCACTTACATGAATATAACCCTCATTATCCACGATCAGAGTTGTGTAATTGTGACTGTCCCACCCAATTTTTGAATGTAGTATGGTTTTTTTAAATAGACTATCTGTAAGCGATCTGTAAGCTATAGAAAAGTTTTTATCAGCATCGTAATAGGCAATATAGTGTTTATGTGCTGTTACCACCTGTGAGAATCCAACCGGAAAGCTGGCTTCAATTTGATCAACCTCTATACGCTGCGTGATTTTTAAAGCAGCCTCTTGACCTAGAAGCACTGCAGTTTGGCAAGCCAATACAAGGAAAATATTTATCTTGATTAGGGTACTATACATAGAAAACTACTTTAATTCAATTTTAAAACCGACTGCAGTATTGAAGGGCATTTTTTGTGGGCAGGCAATGGTTAAAAAATCTGCACTTTGATTCCATTGTAACTGGCCTTGATGTCCTAATAGGGTAATGGTCTTTATCTTAGCATTGTTTTTGTTCAGACCTAGAGACTTAAACTTAAGCGTTTCGCCGGGTTGTGGGACCGTCATAACCCAAGCATACACGTGACCATCTTTGCCTTTGGTAAAACGTATATCCTGTGTTGAGAATTGATGCTCGGCTTGCCGCTTACCTATTTTTCCTCCGGGAAGCACATTGAGTCTCTCATTAGCTCCTTCACCTAAAACCTTCCAAGCAGCGCTTCCATAAATGCCTTGACCATTGATACGCATCCAGGTGCCGATATCTTTTAGCATTTGCGTACTGCCTTGATCAAGAGAACCGTCAGGAAGCAGCGATACGCAAATACCTACATTACCATCACGTGCAACTTCTTCTAATAAATAGCGTATAACGGCGTCTGCACTGTAAGTAAAATCTGGGCCGTAAAACCAATCTCCTACAGGTGTCTCCGCAATCCAATCTTGATCTGTTTTAATATCCTCAGGAATGCCTCCTTCTTGCGTATTCACCGTGCCATTGGTTTTATCTCTAAATTTGACGATACTAAACACATCAACTTCGCCCCGTCTTTGCAAGGTTTTATTGTAAAAATCGGCAATTACGTGCTGCATGGCATTTGATTTAAAACCAGTTCCTGTACCAAAGCCACTAAATGGCTGTTGATCTGTCCCATCCGTATAAATAAAATCCGGTTGATATTTATCTACTGCGTCCATCATACGAGCAGCCCACCACTGACTATACCATTTACTATATGGTAGGTGATTTTTAAAAATGCCTGCCGGTGGAGGCGACCATCTTGAGTTGGCAGCATCTGCCACTCCCTTATATTCTCTTAAATTAACCCCATAAAGCAATCTGGGATCGTAGCCCTCCCACCAGGTGCCCTTACCATCCTTTAGTGTAAGATTACCGTCATAGGGAACTCCTTTTTTAGGCCCTTTAGTATCACTTTGAAACGCAGTTTGCCACCACCACCAAGAGTACTCGTGATGAAAGGTAATGCCAAATCTCATGTCTGCTTCGCGTGCAGCTTTTTCCCATTCGCCCAAAAGATCGCGTTTAGGCCCTATATTGGTTGCATTCCAAGGTTGATATTTAGAATCCCACATATCGAATTGATCGTGATGTACCCCTTGAATAATTAAAAATTTTATTCCGGCTTCTTTATATGTTTCAACTAGGCTTTTGGGATCAAGCTTTTTTGGATTCCAGCTATTTAGAACTTCTTTATAGCCAATTTTAGAAGGATGCCCATAGTGGGTGAGATGATTTTTGTACGCCTCTGTTCCCTCGGTGTATAAACGTCTTGCATACCAATCTCCACTCTGCCCCGCAGATTGAGGTCCAAAATGAACCCAAATCCCCAGTTTAGCATCTCTAAGCCATTGAGGTGTACCGGGATAATTATTTTCAATGGATTGCCAAGTGGGCTTATAAGGCCCTTTGGTTATAGGTATATCAATATTAACCTCTTTAAAGGTATCTGCACCCTCAAGAGATATCGAATTTTCTTCAGCCAAGTGTTCAATATCTGGAATAGGCGGAAGTTTATAGTTTAGCCCGTCATCTTGATGTTGGGTTTTGTTACAAGCAGTTATGAGGATTAAAGACAAAATTAAGCCTAATTTGATTTTTTGTAAGGGCTCTAGATACAGTAAATTCATAGGTATTTATTTGGTTGGTAAAGGTATCTGTAGATTAGTAGATTTTAATTTACACACAGTCAGCTATTATTCTATCATAGCCGCCAAAAGAGTTTAGAACTTGTAAGGCTTGCTTGATCGTTTCTTTTTATAACTGCGTTTTGGGCTTGCACTGAGGTTGTTACCACGGCACAGGGGTAAATCGAAAAAGCTCTTTATTAGTGTTTGTAAGTAAAACATGATCAAAATTTTGAAAAAAAAATAAGCTTCCTTTGTATTTTTCATTTTACGATAGACTAATTGAGCAATCGGTTGTGTAAGTTATGATTTTCTTACTTTTTATAAGCACGGTATCAGTATTTTCAGGTAACGGAGATCACGCGTTTTTTCAAATTAATTTATAAGAGCATCATGAATTACGGGTTATGCAATTTTTAATAAATATTATTTTTTTCAGAGAAGTTCTATTTTCGCCAAACTAAGAAGGTATATATGTCAAAAAAATCAATTACCATTTACGATATAGCCAAAAAGCTCAATTATTCTACGTCTACAATTTCTAGGGCATTGCGCGATCATCACTCTATAGGAAAAAAAACTGCAGAGAAAATAAAAGCCGAAGCAGAGAAAATGGGGTATAGACCTAATACACTTGCCGCAGGACTAAGGCAGAATAAAACAAAAACTATAGGTGTTTTGATTTCTCGTATCAATAGGCCTTTTATGTCATCATTGATTAGTGGGATTGAAGATGAGGCCAAAAAAGCGGGCTATACTGTAATCATAATTCAATGCAATGATGATTATGAGACAGAGATTAAAAATGCTAAGACACTATATGATATGCGTATTGCAGGTATTATAACCTCCTTAGGTATGCAAACAGTAAACTATAAGCATTTTGAGCCATTTTTAAATCAAAATATTCCGGTCGTATTTGTGGATCGAGTACCAGAACAATTTGCGGCATACAAGATTATTATTGACAATTATGATTCAGCCTTCAGGGCTACTAAGCATCTCATAGATCAGGGGTGTAAACGTATCGCTCATTTTGCAGGGTCACAAAATAGATTAATTTATAAGGATAGGAGAAGAGGTTATGAGGATGCCTTGAAAGAGGCAGGTTTTGAAGTTGATAAAGATCTTATTATTCAATTTGACACTTTGAGTGCTAGAGAAGGTAAAAAAGGGGCAAAGCGTCTTCTTAATTTAAAAAAAGCTCCAGATGGCTTATTCTCCTCAAATGATACTGCTGCCATTAGTGCTATACAATATGCAAAGAAACACGGGGTGCTTGTACCTAAAGAATTAGCAGTAATTGGCTTTAATGATGATCCTATAGCCACTATTATTGAGCCATCCTTATCTTCAGTTTCTAACCCTGCCTCAAAAATGGGTAAGCTTGCTGCTCGCAGTGTTTTAGATAATCTTAAGCAAGTAGCTCAAAACGGGCAGCTGAATCAAATTACTATTTTAGAAACCAAATTGATCATCAGAGAATCTTCACAAAGATTGTAGATAAAACAATCGGTTGTTTATTGTTGCAATTCTGCAAAAGTAAAATAGATTTTAAAATTACATTAATATAATTAATCGCTTTAAATAGAGGTGAATAATTATTTAGAACGTTTTATATTGAGAATTTATTAATATAAATTTACGCAATCGATTGTGTAATTAGTATTTCTTTTTATATTTGGAATCTTAATACAAGATTGACTAACTAAAAACTGAATTATGAAAACAGTATTACTCCAAAAGATTTTGCCGGCTGTGGCTTTTATCTTTTGTGTTTTTGTTTCTCGCGCCCAGTCTACCGTATCTGGTGTAGTGAGCGACGTCAATGGAGTTCCTATTCCGTATGTGAATGTGTTGGAAGAAGGAACCGCAAATGGATCAATATCTGATATTGATGGTGCATTTAGTATACAAGTCTCTGATGCTAATTCTGCACAATTAAAATTTTCATCTATTGGATTTCTTACGCAATCGATTTCTTTGGAGGGCAAAACTACATTGAGAATTACATTAAAAGAAGATGTAGCAGCTCTTGAGGAAGTAGTCGTTGTAGGTTACGGAACCCAGAAGAAAGCAGATGTTACCGGTGCAGTTGCCAGCGCTAATTTAGAAGCTTTTCAAGAGGCGCCCAATACCAATATTGTTCAGAGCTTACAAGGTAGTGTTCCCGGATTAAACATAGGTCAAGTGACCTCTGCTGGTAGTACTCCCGCTATTAGCATACGAGGACGAGCCTCTATCAGTGGTTCGCAAGATGTATTAATTATTCTTGATGGTATACAATATAATGGTTCGCTTTCTTCAATAAATCCAAATGACATCGCTTCAATCGATGTTCTTAAAGATGCTAGTTCAACTGCTGTTTATGGGGCACAGGCAGCTAATGGGGTGATTTTAATCACAACAAAGAGTGGTAAAAGAGATCAAAAACCACGCATCACTATAACAAGTTCATATGCGACTCAAGAACCATCAGAAGATTTACGACCTATGAATAGAGGTGAATATATTGAGCATCTAGATAGACAGCTTTATGACATGGCTTTTCAAGCGCCTGATTATATCACGCCAAATCCTGATTTTGGCGGCTACTTTAACCCAGGTGGAGGCTTAAATCCAAATCCTGAGCTTGAAGACCCAAATAATCCTGGAAATTTCAAAACTACAGACTATAACTGGTGGGACGAAGGTACTCAAACTGGATTTATACAGGAAAATAAGATTAGTGTTACTGGCGGTTCATCAAAGGTTAGTTATTTGATGTCTCTTGGGTTGACAGAGCAAGAAGGATTTATAAAAAATGATAATTTTTCCCGTAAAAGTTTACGAGTCAATTTAGATGCAGATGCAACTGACTGGTGGAATGTGGGGATTCAAACATTTGGATCCTTTGTTAAACAAGATGGGGATGAGCCGGGAGTTTATCAACTCGTGATAATGCCTCCTTTGCTTACTCCCTTTGATGATGATGGAGAGCTTATTCCCAATCCGACTGGAACGCTTGACTCAAATCCTTTTTTAGGTTCAAATACCTTTGATTACGAGCGTCACGATTATTTGTTTGCAAACATTTATTCTGAAATTGATGTGCCTTTCATCCCTGGGTTATCTTATCGTTTAAATTTTGGAAACAACTATAGGATTGATAAAGTATATGGTGCAAGTATTTATGGCGCTGGTCAAACGGGTGATGCAGGTAAGAGCATTTCATTTTATAAAGATTATACTCTAGACAATATTTTGAAATATCAACGTGTTTTTGGAAAACATGATTTAGGCTTAACACTACTTTATGGAGCTATGGAGCGTCAGGGTGAAAACACCAATGCTTACGTCAAAGGTTTTGATCGCCTTACTCTTGGTTTTAATGATTTGAGTGTAGGTAGTATACCCGAAGTATCCTCTGGCGCATATACAGAAAGGCTGAATTACCAGATGTTTAGATTCAACTATAAATTTGATAATAGATATCTTGTCACAGGTACACTACGAAGGGATGGCTTCTCTGCATTTGCAGAAAACGAAAAAACAGCCTATTTTCCTTCAGGGGCACTAGGATGGATCGCATCAAACGAAGGATTTATGCAAAATATTGACTTCGTAAATAATTTAAAATTTAGAGCGAGCTATGGGGTAAGTGGGAATCAAACACCGCGATACAGTTCTTTAGCCCGATTGATAACTCGACCTGCATATGTGTTTGGGGAGGGGAGTAGTCCAGCCTTTGGTCAGGAGTTAACTTCGCTTGCAAATCCCAATCTTCGATGGGAGAAAACTAAAGGGCTAAACATTGGGGCAGATTTTGGCCTCTTTAATAATAGGCTTTCTGGATCGGTTGATGTTTACCGTAGTATCACGGATGATTTGTTGTTCTCAGTGCGCATACCCTATTTGACAGGGTTTAACAGCATCCAAACAAATGTTGGTTCTGTAAAGAATAGTGGTGTAGAATTTTCGCTTACAGGTGACTTGATACGCACCCAAGATTTTACCTGGACCACAACTATCAATTTTTCTAAGAATAGAAATACTATACTTTCGCTTACAGGAGAAGACGCGGATGGGGATGGAGTTGAAGATGATCTAATTCAAAGTGGATTATTTATTGGTAAATCTATAAACACCATTTATGATTACCAGACTGATGGCATATACCAATTAGGAGACACTGATATTCCTGATGGTTATGGTCCAGGTACCTATCGTGTGGTTGATCAAAATGGTGATGGTGAAATTAATCAAGCTGATGACAGAGTATTCATAGGTACCAGTGATCCTGATTTTAGAGCATCATTACTTAGCACTTTCTCATATAAAAATTTATCTCTGAGTGTGTTCTTTAATAGTATTCAAGGTGGAAATAATACTTATTTAAGTAGTAATGATAATGCTCTATATAGAGATAGCAATACACTTTTTAGAAACTTAATAAGTGGAATCGATTATTGGTCGCCGCAAAACCCTGATGGTGAGAATGCATTATCACCATTTAGACCTGGTATTGCTGGGACACGCTATCAAGACCGTAGTTTTGTCCGCCTTCAGGATGTTAACCTAAGATACAAATTTGACTCAAAGCTTTTAGAACGACTATTTATTGCAGATTTGAGCATTTTTCTAAGTGGAAAAAACCTGATGACTTGGACCGATTGGAAAGGTTGGGATCCAGAAACTGGTCAAGGACTTACAGCAGGAGGTCGCCCTGTTTTAAAAGGATACTCACTAGGAATCAATCTCTCATTTTAATTAAAAGATCATGAAAAACATAGGTATAATTTTACTCACGTTGCTTACACTCGTATCGTGTGAAGACGACTTCTTAGATGAAAAACCAGAAGATTTCTTAAGCTCAGCAAATGCATATAGTACATATGATGACTTTATTGCATCGGTAAACAATCTTTATTTTTTGAGCAGAAGGCAATTTTACAGCAGGGATGAAAATCGACCGTTCGATTTTCTATATGGTACTGATATTGTCTATGATGGAGAGAATAATGGAATACAGCGACATAGCCGTATGGAACAGGCATATGATCCTGCAAGTCCCATACCCACAACACATTGGAATTTACTATATAAAACAATTTCAGAGGCCAATGCTATTATTGATAGAGCACCAAATTCTCAAATGACAGAGGACGAAGCTAAAGATGTACTTGCTCAGGCTTATTTTTTTAGAGGTTTTTGTTACAGAGTTTTAGTTTATTTATATGGAGGTGTGCCCTTAGTTACTACTGAAGTTACCTCACCCAAAATAGATTTTATACGGGCCACTAAAGAAGAGGTTCTCAATCAAATAGTAAGTGATCTAGAATATGCTTCGCAAAATTTACCCGGAATTACCGCAGTTAATGATGGTCGTGTAAACAACCTAACTGCTTATCATTATCTTGCAGAAACCTATTTGTCACTTGGGCGTAATCAAGAGGCGATAGCTGCGTTAACTCTTGTAATAGATGATCCAAATACAGCATTAATGCAGGATCGCTTTGGAACACGTTCTGGTGAAACTCCTGGGGATGTTTATTGGGATTTATTCAGAAGAGGAAATCAAAATAGATCTTCAGGTAATACCGAAGGACTCTGGGTAATACAATTTGAATTAGATGTTCAGGGTGGTGGACTAGAATCTGGAAGCAGGGGAGGATCTTATATGCTAGAGCGTCATCACGCTCCGCTTAATAGATCAGGAGCTTTTAGATCTTGGCCTGTAGGAGACTACACCGGAGGTAGAGGTATAGGCTGGATGATATCAACAGAATACTTTAGTAATACCGTATGGGGAGGAGATGCTACAAATCCCGATTTTACTAATGATATACGAAATGCCAATCATAATTTCATTAGAGAATACAATTCAGGAAATACAGTAGCACTAAGTCCGGGCGAAGTATACTCAACTGAGGATACACCAAGAAGTAGAGGGTTTTATGCATATCAGACAAAAGTTACCACACCTTTCAATCATCCTGATGGTTTATATCGTGATGCTAACTTCGGCCTTACATCATCTGGAGGTGGTACATATACTGATCAATATATGCTGAGATTAGCAGAAAGCTATTTGCTCAGAGCAGAAGCGTACCTAGCCAATAATCAAGCACAGCTTGCTGCTAACGATATAAATGTAATACGTCAAAGAGCTCAAACAAGTCTTGCGACAGTGAGTCAAATAGACATAGATTATATTTTAGACGAGCGCGTAAGGGAATTGGGAGTCGAAGAGAAGCGCAGGTTAACACTAATGCGTTTAGGCTTATTATTTGACAGAGTAGAGCAATATAACCCATATTATATGGAACAGGGGATGTCTCAAACTTTCAATTTATGGCCCATTCCGGCAGATGAAATTGAAGGCAATAGGGGGGCACCTTTAGAACAAAATCCAGGATATTAATTTTTAATATAGACTTATATCATTAGTTTCATGAAAATCAGTTGTTTAAGACTAATTATTAGTTGTGTGTGTATTACGTTTAATTGTTTCATCAGATTGCATGGACAGATAAGTCTTGCTGAAAAAGCCTCTACCTCAGAGGCTTTTTCTATAGTAAGCGATCAGAACATAGCAACTATTTATTACGATAAAAATGAAGCTGACCTTGTTGCGACAGCCGCCACAATACTAGCAGATGATATTGAACGCGTAACAAATAAAAAGCCAGAAGTACTGGCAGATTTACCTACCTCTAACGGTATTCTCATAGGAACTTATAATAACCTGATTATACAACAATTAGCAAGGGAGGGAAAATTAGAGATTAAGGATTTAGAAAATAGCTGGGAACGATTTACAATTCAAAGGGTCGCAAAACCTTTTGAAGGGGTGTCAGAACTTCTAGTTATTGTAGGAAGTGATCGTAGAGGTACCGCTTATGGAGCTTTTGAATTGTCTAAGGCAATTGGTGTCTCTCCATGGTACTGGTGGGCGGATGTACCTGTAAAAAAACAGAAACAGTTGTTGATATCTAATTTGCCTTACCATTCAAAAGAGCCCTCTGTAAAATATAGAGGTATATTCCTTAATGATGAAGATTGGGGGTTAAAACCTTGGGCATCTAAGTTAATGGATCCTGAAATCAATGATATTGGCCCCAATACTTATGCAAAGGTTTGTGAATTGTTATTGCGTTTAAAAGCAAATATGCTCGCACCTGCTATGCACGAGGTTACCGGTGCTTTCTTTAAGTATCCTGAAAACAAAAAAGTTGCAGACCGCTATGGCATTATGCTGACTACCAGTCACGCAGAACCTCTGCTTTATAATAACACCACAGAATGGCATCACGATAAAAACGGTGCTTGGGATTATGTGAAAAATAAGAATGGTGTGCTTGAAGTACTTGATTCTCGTGTTGAAGAAGCTGCGCCCTATGAAAATATTTATACAGTAGGTATGCGAGGGATTCACGATCGAGGAATGAGCGAGGTGCCAGAGGGCTATACTAAAGCTAATGTTCTGGAGCAGGTCATTGACGAAGAGCGTAAAATTTTATCAAAACATATTAAAAAACCGGCTGATGTAATCCCACAGATTTTTGTCCCTTATAAAGAGGTACTAGATATTTATCGAAGTGGTATGGAGCTCCCGGAAGATGTTACATTGGTCTGGCCAGATGATAATTTTGGCTACATTAAAAAGCTAAGTGATACTAAGGAAGCAAAACGCAAAGGAGGCGCAGGAGTTTATTACCACATATCTTACCTAGGAGAACCCAATGATTATTTATGGTTGAATACAACACCTCCAGCATTAATGTATGAGGAAATGTACAAAGCCTATCAAAGCGGTGCAGATAAATATTGGCTCCTCAACGTGGGTGATATCAAGCCCGGTGAATTGGGAATGCAATTCTTTTTGGATCTAGCTTGGGATATTGATTCTATATCTTACGACAACTTACCTACTTACAATGCTAAACTTTTAGCAACTATTTTCGGTGAAGAGTACACTGATGAATTTAAACATATATACAATACTTATTTTCATTTAGGATTTGAAAGAAAGCCAGAGTATATGGGGTGGGACTGGAGATGGAATAGTATTGCCGCCAAAGAACAAATAGTAGATACTGAATTTTCATTTGAGAATTATAATGAGGCTGAAGGTAGAATACAAGCATACACTTCAATTGCAAATCAAACAGAGGCGATTTATAAACAACTTCCTAAAGTTCAGAAATCTGCATTTTACCACTTGGTGTATTATCCGGTAGTAGGTGCTTACTTGGAAAACGTGAAAATGCTTACTGCTCAGAAAAATCGCTGGTATGCTATGCAGGGTAGGGCGGGCACGAATAAACTTGTTGAAGAGGTGAAACAATATGACCAAAGACTTTCTGAAATAACCAGTCACTATAACAATCTTGAAAATGGAAAATGGAAGGGGATTATGACTGCTCCTGAGCGTGTACCTGAGGTACAATTACCCCCTTTGTCAACCATTAAACTTCCAGAGCCTTCGGAGATGGGGATATTTGTTCCTAACGCTGATACAGCTTCAGACTTTTATATACTGCCGCAGTTTGATGTAAATACAAAAAGAGAATACGCGTTTGAAATCTATAATAAAGGAAGCAAGCCTCTTAAATGGAACGCTGAAACTTCACAAGATTATATAAAATTGAGTCAGAGCAAAGGGGAAACAGCAGATCAGAACCGCATTATTGTTTCGATTAATTGGAGAAAGCTTCCCAACAAAAAACAGCTTCAAGATCAGATACGTTTAAGTTCAGGAGATGCTGAAAAAACAATTTTTGTTAGTATTAAAAATTCAAAGATTGATAAACCAAATAGACTGCTCTATGTAGAAGATAATGGAGTGGTATCCATAGATCCTGCTCAATTCTCTAGAAAAAGCGAAAAAAATGGCTCTAAAGTTTCTGTAATTGAAGAATTGGGCTATACAGGAAAAAGCATTCAACTGGGAAATATTGTAGACAAGGGATGGGCGAATACCGCAACGGAATATGATTTTTATTCTGATAAAGCAGGTTATGTAACGGTATATACCTATGCACTGCCTGTATTTGGGAAAGATGATAACACAGGGACGAACTACGGTGTGCAAATAGATGACAGTAGGGTAAATTGGGAGAGTACGGCATCAGCAGAATATTCTTTTAACTGGAAGCAAAACGTCATACGTAATGCAACAATCAATACCAGTAAAATTTGGATTAAGGAGCCGGGTAAGCATACACTTAGACTTATTGGTGGAGATCCTGGAATGGTAATCCAAAAAGCAATTATAGATTTTGGAGGTCTTCGGGAGTCCTATATGGGACCTGATCCTACTTTAATAAAACCCTAATAAAAAATGAAAAAAAAGACAGTTTTAGTAACCGGCGGAAATTCAGGACTAGGTTATGCTATAGCGCGTAAATTTTGTGATGCAGGTTATAAAGTCTATATCATAGGTAGAAATGAAGAAAAAACGAGACAGGCAGCAGACAATTTGGGAGAACTAGTCGTCCCCATCGTTTTTAATTTAAATAATTTGGAAGCTATTCCCAAGTTGATAGACGAACTACTGCAAGCAACTGGAAAAATTGATGTTCTGGTCAATAACGCCGGTATTAACATGAAGAAGGACTTTTCTGATGTGAGTGATGATGAATTTGACAGTATTTTACACACTAATGTGAAAAGTGTATTTGCGATAAGCAGAGAGGTAGTGAAATCGATGAAAGTAACAAATGGTGGGAACATTGTGAACATTAGTTCAATGGCTGCTCAATATGGCATTCCTCAAGTCATCGCGTATACTGCCAGCAAAACAGCAATTGAAGGAATGACACGCGCAATGGCGGTCGATCTTGCTCAACATCACATCCGTGTGAATTGCGTAGCGCCAGGCTTTATCAAAACACACATGACAGCAAAAGCATTAGATAGTGATAAGAAACGTAAAGAACGTGTGTTTGCGCGTACCCCAATGGATAAGATGGGAAGACCAGAGGATATTGCGGACGCTGTGTTTTATTTAGCAGGAAATGAGGCGAGTTTTATTACAGGTACCGTGCTTTGTGTTGATGGAGGAAACGCTATTGGATTTTAAAAAGTGAATATCATGTTTACAACTCAGCAGAGTATGCGTTGGTTTGGACCTAGCGATGCGATCAGACTGGACGATCTTAAAGCGGCAGGAGTATCAGGAGTGGTCACTGCCTTACACGAGATACCGGTAGGCGAGGTATGGTCTATTGAAGCAATTCAAGAGCGACAAGAGTATATTGCTTCTTTTGGTTTAAGATGGAATGTCGTTGAGAGTTTGCCTGTAAGCGAGGCGATTAAACAACGCCGAGGTGATTTTGAAAGACATATTGTAAATTACAAAGCCAGTTTAGAGAACTTGGCGCAATGCGGAATTCACATCGTTACTTATAATTTTATGCCGGTACTCGATTGGGTGCGTACGCATCATCGATTTGAAAATAGCGATGGAACATTAGCACTAGCTTATGATCATATCTCATTTGTGTTTTTTGATGTACATCTTTTACAACGTCCCGGAGCCACATTAAGTTATACCGAAGATGAACTACAAGCAGCGAGAGCTTATGGTGAGCGTCTAAGTGATGAGGAGCAGCAGAAATTATTTGAAAACGTGCTTCTAGGGCTACCAGGAAGCAAAGGACATTTTACCGCAAAACAAATTCTTGAACTACTAGCAGCTTATCAGCATATTGATGAGTATCAATTGCGTGAAAATTTGATCAGTTTTTTAAAGGAAATAATTCCGGTAGCTAATTCCTTTAGTGTGCAAATGGCTATTCATCCAGACGACCCACCATTTTCAGTTTTAGGATTGCCTAGGGTAGTTCGTAATTATGATGATTTAAAGCAAATTTTTAAAGCGGTGCCTGATCAAGCTAACGGACTTTGTTATTGTACAGGTTCGCTAGGAGCAGACCCTGAAACTGACCTGATCCAAGTATTAGAAGCTTTCAAAGAGCGTATTCACTTTTTACATTTAAGAAACATTAAGCGTTATGATGCCAAACTGTTTCAAGAATCAGCACATCTGGAAGGTGACCATTCTATGGCGGCAATTATGCAAGGCGTACTTAGCATAATGCAGCAACGCAAAATAAGCTTACCATTAAGACCAGACCATGGATTTTTATTTCGTTCGGAATGGAATTCTGAAAGTTACCCCGGGTATTCGTATATAGGAAGGCTAAAAGCTTTGGCAGAATTAAGAGGATTAGAGTTGGGGTTGGTTTATAATAAAGGTAACTAGTGTAACCAAAATTAATATGCCGTCTTAATTTTGATCACCTGCATTACAAGATTTTCATTTGTACAATTACCTTGATAGAATTTAATTTAATGTATTAGCATGTAAATCCTAGTTAGGAAAATTCAATAAAACTTTTTTAATGGTAATTATCCTATGATTTTACAGTGCTAAACATAATGCGGAATAATAAGTTATTTTAAACTCTGGCTAGTTACAAGTTAATACTTACATTAGAACACTAAAAATGGGATACAATATTGTTATTGTAGAGGTAATATCTTATAATCTAATACTTATCGAT
>Ga0208184_100077_pt1 | contig 50465 bp, 45 predicted proteins | sample Virmet3651_4511_FD_185736 | JGI IMG/M metagenome (GOLD analysis project Ga0208184, IMG submission 185736) | Marine viral communities from the Southern Atlantic ocean transect to study dissolved organic matter and carbon cycling - metaG... | ecosystem: Environmental > Aquatic > Marine > Oceanic ... | reverse complement strand
TGCAAGGCGATGTAGCCTGTATTGGGCTTGAGGCCGGGCCATTGTCCCAATGGCTGTATCGGCATCTGGTAGAAGCCAGGTTTGAAACGGTCTTGATGGAAACAAGGCAAGTCAAAGGTGCCCTCAATACGGAAGGTCACTAACTGCGCTTCGCAGACGCTTGTACTGGTCGCAGCATTGGGGAGCGTTCACCGGGGCCGACGAAGGGCCGCTTTAGGGAAAACGCCCCCGACATTTCGCGTCTGTAGCGAAGTGCGTGCTGGGCCTGGTGCGAATGTCTCAAAAGGGCTGGCTACGGTCATAGATGCGGGTATCAGCACTAGCGGTTCAGTCCCAAACCTGTGAACTCAGTTTTCAATATTGAATGACCGCAACATGGAGGCGGGGCTGATGGACCCGCCGCTTCTGTTTTGTGGGCCAGCGGGATTTGGACCAGCCAAACGCCCCTGGCCGTCAGGGAGAGGGCGCTGCCCTCCCCCTCGGGCAATCGGATTAGACCGGGCCGTGTCCTCGGCTACGCCTGCGGGCCGCACCAACCCGGTCGAATAGCATTGCCTCGCCCCCTCCCGCGTTCGCCCGCCTTTGGAAACATCGGGCAGATCAGCCGGAAGAGGCGACATCAAAGTCTGAACCTGCAAATCAGCCCTGATTTTCCAAAAGGACGGTCAGATCAACGCAACAAGCCACACGGCAAAAACAGTGAATTGGGTCAGCTTATGACGCCTAGGTCAATTTCGTCTGACGTTCAAAAAATGGGAAGTGGCGGACCGAGGAGGATTCGAACCCCCGACCCCTTGATTCGTAGTCAAGTACTCTATCCAGCTGAGCTATCGGTCCACTGAGGGCGGGGTTTATAGCTGGCCCTCGACGGGCGCAACCCCAAAATGACGCGACCTCCTGCATTAATTGCAACTGATCCGCCACGCCTGACGTGGCCAGTGATTGCAGAAGAAACACCGGATCACACCGCAAAGAAACCTCTCACCCCGGAGCGCGCTTAGCCTTCTCGATAGAGCAAGGACTGCCCATTGCTAAACAAATGCACTTTGTCTGGGGTAGCGTAGAGGCGCACATGAGTTCCGCGTAGGCCATTGTGAATGCCGGGCAGTTTGGCCACGGATGGATCACGGCCCGGTGCGGCTTCAAAGTAGAGCACAGTCACTTCACCTAGCGCCTCCACAATGTTGACCTTGGCGTCAATCATGGCGCCCCCCTCTCCACCTTCGAACAAATCCTCGGGTCGCACGCCGACATTCACTTTTAGGCCCATGTCGCTGTCTCGGGTCGCAATTGCAGAGGAGATCACTTCACCGTTTTCCAATCGGATGCGGGTCCACTCACCTGTGCCAATCACTTCGCCCGGGATCAGGTTCATTGCAGGCGACCCAATGAATTGCGCCACAAATTCATTCTCTGGCCGTTCATAGAGTTCAAGCGGCGTGCCGACTTGGGCGATGCCTTTGTTGGCCAGCACCACGATACGGGACGCAAGGGTCATTGCTTCCACTTGATCGTGGGTCACATAGATCATCGTGCTGTCTGGCATTGCCTCTTTCAACTGCGCAATCTCGATCCGTGTGGCGACCCTCAGGGCTGCGTCGAGATTTGAGAGAGGTTCGTCAAACAAATAAACTTTGGGATCGCGCACAATGGCACGGCCGATCGCGACGCGCTGACGCTGGCCACCCGAGAGCGCCTTGGGCAAGCGGTCGAGATAGTCTTCGAGTTGCAGGATTTTTGCCGCACGCGTAATCGCCGCATCGATCTCGGCCGCAGACTGTCCCGCAATTTTAAGGGCAAAGCCCATATTGTCGCGCACCGTCATATGCGGATAAAGCGCGTAACTCTGGAACACCATGGCGATGCCACGTTGCGCGGGCGGGATATCATTCATCACGCCCCCGTCAATCTCAAGGGTGCCACCGGTGATCCGCTCAAGCCCCGCGATCATGCGCAGCAGTGTGGACTTGCCACAGCCAGATGGCCCCACAAACACGATCAACTCGCCCTGTTTGATGTCGAGGTTGATATCCTTCAGGACATTCACCGCACCGGCGTAGGTTTTCTCCACTCCGGTCAGTTTCAAATTCGCCATGGTTTCCTCCCAGAGACAATTATGCGCGCCGCGCGAGGCAGGCTTGCCAAGGGGCCAGTTTAACCTGAGCCCGACCTATGGCTGCCGTGCCGATTTCTGCGCCAAGCTGGTCCCACGCACCTGCGGGAAGCGTGATCTCTGCGTCTTGGTCGCTGAGATTAAAGGCACAGAATATGTTCTCACCCTCCGCGCTGCGCGTAAAACTGATCACCGTTCCCGATGCGGCAACCGCGTCGTGAGATCCGCGTGAGAGCGCAGCATGCGCCCGGCGTAGGGCGATCACCCGGCGATAGTGATGCAGCAAGGCATCCGGGTTTGCTTCCTGCTCCGCCACCGCCAATGCACCATGCTCGAGGCTGACAGGCAGCCACGGGCGCGTCTCGGAAAAGCCGCCGTAGGTATTATCATTGGTCCAGACCATCGGCGTCCGGCAGCCATCTCGACCTTTGAATTCCGGCCAGAACTCAATGCCATAGGGGTCTTGCAGGTCTTCGAAAGCCACTTCGGCCTCCGGCAGCCCCAACTCCTCACCCTGATAAATACAGACCGAACCACGCAGGCACATGATCAGCGTCGCGTGCAGGCGCAAGGCGGCCTCAGAGAGGTTCCAACGGCTGACATGACGTTGGACATCATGATTTGAGAACGCCCAACAGGCCCAACCGTCTGCGGCAACGTCATCAACTTTTGCAAAAACCTCGGCCACGCGCGCAGCAGTGAGCGGGTCTTTGGCCAGAAATTCAAAGGCATAGCACATGTGAACGCCCGTATTGCCGGCGGTGTACTGACCAAGGATCTCCAGACCGCGCTGCGCGTCACCCACCTCGCCCACGGCGGTTTTCGCCGGGTATTCATCCAGCAGTGCCCGGAACCGGGCCAGAAATTCGAGGTTCTCTGGCTGGTTCTTGGAATAGAGGTGCTCTTGGTGGTTATAGGGGTTCACCGAGGGGGCGATATTGGAGTTGCGCTGATCCTTAGGCAGAGCTGGATTGGAGCGTAACTCTTTGTCATGCATATAAAAATTGATCGTATCAAGTCGGAATCCATCCACTCCGCGCTCCAACCAAAAGCGGGTGGCGTCCAGCAATGCGTCCTGTACCGCCGCACAATGGAAGTTCAAATCCGGCTGCGAGACGAGGAAATTATGCAGGTAATACTGTTCACGCCGTGCGTCCCAGTGCCATGCGGGACCGCCAAAGATCGACAACCAGTTGTTGGGGGGCGTGCCATCAGCCTGTGGATCGGCCCAGACGTACCAATCCGCCTTGGGATTGTCGCGGCTTTGGCGGCTTTCTGCAAACCACGGATGCTGGTCTGAGCTATGCGAGAGCACCAAATCGATCATCACCCGCAGACCCAGATCATGCGCCTTGGCCACCAACGCATCAAAGTTCGCGAGATTGCCGAACATCGGATCGACGTCGCAATAGTCGCTCACGTCATAACCGTAATCCTTCATTGGCGAGGTGAAAAAAGGCGAAATCCAGATCGCGTCCACCCCAAGCGAGGCAATATGCTCGAGCCGCGAGGTGATGCCCGGCAGATCGCCGATGCCATCGCCATTGCTGTCTTGATAGCTGCGTGGATAGATCTGATAGATCACCGCCCCACGCCACCAGTCAGGGTCATGGGCCAGCACAGAAGCGGGATTGATAGAGGTCTGAGCGTTCATGTCTTGAGATCCGTCATCAGAGGGTAAGAGTAAGAGTGCAGGCGATCATTTGACCGACCCGGCCAGAAGCCCCCGCACGAGGTATTTTTGCATGGCAAAGAACACGCCAAGCGGCACCGCGATCGAGACAAAAGCGGAGGTCGCAAGGATCTCCCAATTGCCGCCGCGGGTGCCCAGAAGCTCCACGATCTGTTTCGTCATCACTGTGGTTTCGCCGGTGGCATCGATCAGGAATACCATGGCAACCAGCAGGTCATTCCATGTCCAGAGGAACTGAAAGATGGCGAAGGAGGCCAGCGCAGGAAAGGAGAGCGGCAGAATAATCCGGGTGAAAATCTGGAAATCTGTCGCCCCGTCCACCCGCGCGTTCTCAATAATGTCACGCGGAATGCCAACCATGTAGTTACGCAACAAGTAGATCGCGAGCGGCAAGCCGAACCCGGTGTGCGCCATCCAAACGCCAACATAGCCTTTGCCAATGCCGATCTCGTTGTGAAACTTCAAGAGCGGGATCAGCGCCAGCTGCAGCGGCACCACCAGAAGCCCCACGATGGCTGCAATCAACAGCGCGCGACCCGGAAACTCCATCCACGCAAGGGCATAGGCCGCAAAAGCCGCCACAAGGATCGGAATGATCGTCGCCGGGATGGTCACGGTGAGCGTATTGAAGAAAGCCCGCGCCATATTGTCAGTCGAGCCGCCGGAAATAAGGATCGTCTCATAGTTCTCAACTGTGAACTCTGGTGGCACAACAGCGGTTACGAACACGCGTGCGCCCCGACGCCCCTCTATTTGGCTTGCTGAGGTCAACCGGTAGCTGCCATCCGCCTCAACCGTCAGCTCCTCGCCGCCGCGCAAAGTCGCAGTGTCGCCCGCGACATAGGCATCGATCTCGCGGGCGTTGGTCCCCCAGACTGAAATCTCGGCAGAGGTGGCTTCCTCAAATAGGTTGCCCTCGATCACCCAAAGGTCGCCCACCTGAGCCTGCGTGTCCGGTGCTGCGGTGCGTAAAGTCTGGTTCTGCTCCGTCGGAAACAGCGCTTTCCACCAGCCGGATGTGGCGATCTGATCGCCTGTCCGGAAAGACGACACCAAGAGACCAAGCGTCGGAAACAGCCATAGCCCCACCAGCACGACAACAGAGAGACGCAGCGCCCAGATCAGGCCCGGTTTTTGTCCAGCAATTGCACTCATGACCCCATTCCCCTCAGCGCATTTCGCGGCGCGCGTTGTAGACGTTCCAGACAAGGATCGGCATCACCAAGAGCATAATCACCATCGCCGAGGCCGAACCCACGCCCCAGTCATTGGCGCGAAACAGCTTGTCATACATGTAGTTGGCCAAAACCTGCGTCTCCCACTGGCCATTGGTCAGTGCAAACACGATGTCAAAGACCTTCAGCACCACGATGGTGATCGTCGTCCAGACCACCACGATGGTGCCCATGATTTGCGGTACCTTGATCTTAAAAAAGATCTGAAATGGCCCGGCTCCATCGACAATGGCAGCCTCAACGGTTTCTTCGGGAATGCCACGCAGGGCCGCCGATAGGATCACCATGGCAAAGCCGGTCTGAATCCACACCAGAACCATCATCAAAAAAAAGTTGTTCCAGAAGGGAATGGTCAGCCATTGCTGCGGCTCCACCCCGCCCAGCCAGATATAGACCGCGTTCAGAATACCAATCTGTTCTGTGCCCGGCGGACGGGCATCATAAACCAGCTTCCAGATCACCGCCGCTCCGACAAAGGAAATTGCCATCGGCATAAAGATCAAAGATTTGGCGATATTGCCCCACGCGAGGCGATCCGTGAGCTGCGCGGCCAACAAACCAAAAGCGGTAGAGGCCGCAGGCACCACCAATAGCCAGAGGAAATTGTTCTGCAGTGCTTCCCAGAATTTCGCCTCTGCCAGCATCTGCTTATAGTTCTCAAGCCCCACAAATTCCGAGCCACCACCCGGCACGCGCTCTGTCAGCGACAGACGCATGGTCTCGACCACCGGATAGGCAAGATAGAGCCCGAGCGCGAGCAGAGCGGGCAGCAGGAAGAGCCACGGGCGCACCATGTTGGCCCGGCGAATGTTCTTGGCGATGTCCTTGCCACGGGCTGGAAAAATGAACGTGTCGAGGATGATATTCGAGAGGTAGAAATAGCCGACACAGCCCCCGACACCGAAAGCGATGGTCAGCAGCCCCTGAATGGCTGGATGCATGACTGGCTCCTGAAGAAAGCATGGATGCCGAGGACGCCTGATTTAGGCAAGGCACACCACCGGCAAGGGGCAGGGCCACCGATCCGGGCGGCCCTGCGGGAGAGGCGCGAATTTACTTGAGCGCGTCCCAGGAAGACTGGATCTCAGCCGCGACTTCTGCTGCGGGTTTGCCACCTGCATAATCGACCATACCGGTCCAGAAGGAGCCTGCACCCACCCCCCCCGGCATCAGGTCGGATGCATCAAAACGGAAGGTGTCAGCAGAGAGAAGGATCTCGCCCATTTTCTTGAGCGTGTCGGTGGCATAGAGGTCCGTGTTGACGCTCTTGAGCGGGGTCAAGAAACCCTGCTGTGCCATCCAGACCTCATGCGCGATCGGAGATTTCAAGAACTCCATCAGCGCCTGAGCACCGGTGCTGTCATTCGTAATCGACCAGATGGTGCCAGCGCCCAGAACCGGGTTGCCAAGTTCCTTGCCCTCATAGGCGGGGAAGTAGAAGAAATCCGCGTCCAACCCCATTTCGGAGCCCTCCGGGAAGAAGGCCGGAATGAAGGAAGCCTGACGGTGCATCATGCATTGCGGCGGGCTTGAAAACAGGCCTTTGGGGCTGTCGCGAAAATCGGTCGAGGCCACGGCCCCTGCCCCGCCAGAGACGAAATCGTCGTTGCGGGCAAACCAGCCAAATTCCTCAATCGCACCAACCACTGCCGGGTCGTCGAACTTGATCTCGTTGGATACCCATTTGTCGTAGACAGCGGGTTCCTGCGTGCGCAGCATCATGTCCTCGACCCAATCGGTCGCCGGCCATCCCGTCGCCCCACCGGACCCCAAGCCGATGCACCATGGGGTATTGCCATCGGCAACCATCTGCTCGGTCAGGGCCTTCAAATCCTCCATGGATTGCGGCACATCATAGCCGAAATCTTCAAAATTTTCAGGGTTGTACCAGACCAGTGATTTTACATCGACCTTGTAGAACAGGCCAAAGAGACCGTCATTGCCGTCCGGGCCGGAGAAGGTCCCCAGATCAACCCACGACTGCCCGGCCGCGTAATTGTCGCGCACCCAATTTGCGGTCTCATCCCCGAGTGGCGTGACAAAGCCACGTTTGGCCATATCCGACACAAGGCCCGGCTGCGGGAAGACGGCAACATTGGGGGCAGATCCTGCCTCGGCGTCCACCACGATTTGCTGCTCGAAACTGTCAGAACCTGCATAGCGCACATCCGCGCCGGTCGCGGCGGCGAAGTACGCCAGTACGTTCTCGACCAATTCCTGATCCGGCCCGAGCCATGGGCCAAAGACCGTGACCTGCTCTCCGTTGAGGTCGATCTTTTCCAACTCAGCGTAGCTGTCCCAGTTAAAGGCGCCCTCGCCGACCGGAAAAATCAGATCCTGGGCAGTGGCCGTTCCCGCCATCAGCGCCGTGACGGCTGCAGCCGACATCAATACTCGTTTCATTGGTTCTCCTCCCTATCCTCACCGCGCGACCGCCTGGGTTGATTGCTCGCTGACCATTCCAGCTCTAGCTGTGCTCAATCCAAATGATTCAAAGCGCTTTGATTGGTTTCAAACTTTCGGATTCGAACCCTCCTGTCAACATTTCTCTCAGAAAAGAACAACATTAACACTTGAACTAGCGCCATACTCATAGTCATAAAGTAGGACAGGTCTCAGGCTACAAACTCTGCATTTGGCAACACATTTAAAGCGCTTTGGAGGCAAAACCTCATGAACCTCAAAGAACTTTCAGCTCTTCTTGGCTTGTCACAGACCACGGTAAGCCGAGCCTTGAACGGCTATCCGGAGGTAAGTGAGGCCACCCGCAGACGGGTGATGCAGGTCGCCGATGAACACAATTATCGCCCCAATACGCGCGCCAAAGCACTGGCGACGGGGCGCGCTATGGCCATCGGGCATGTGATTCCCCTTTCGACCCAGCACGAGATGATGAACCCGATTTTCGGGGATTTTATTGCCGGCGCGGGCGAGAGCTACAGCCAGGCAGGTTACGACATGGTGCTGTCACTGGTCGCGGATGAGGACCAGTCGCGCGCCTATCACGAGATGTTCGCCAAACGAAACGTCGACGGCATCGTCTTGCACGCCCCCAAAATGCAAGACAGCCGGATCACCATGCTGCAGGAGATCGGCCTGCCTTTCGCGGTGCATGGGCGCGCGACCGATGTCACGGCGCCTTACAGTTGGTTGGATGTTAACAATACCAGCGCCTTTCGGCGCGCAACGGATTTTCTGTTGGACCTGGGCCACCACCGCATCTGTCTTGTCAATGGTCAGGAGAGCATGGATTTCGCCTTCCGCCGTCGCGAAGGATACGCCGCCGCACTGCAAGCGCGCGACATTGCTCCGGACCCGGCCCTGATGTTTGCGGGCGAGATGACAGAAGTTTACGGCTACGACACGGTTCGACGCACGCAAGGTCTGGAAACACCACCGACGGCATATCTTGTGTCGTCAATCATCGCAGCCTTTGGCGTGCGCCGCGCGATCGAAGAACTCGGGTTGGTAATGGGACGTGATGTCTCTGTGATCACCCATGACGACGATCTGTCCTACCTGCGAAACGGGGCTGAGGTGCCAGTTTTCACCGCCACGCGATCCTCTGTGCGGGATGCCGGGCGCAGACTGGCCAAGCTGCTGATTTCTCAGATCGAAGCGCCCTGTGCTTCCCCTTTGACCGAACTCCTAGAGGCCGAACTGACCGTTGGCCGCTCCACCGGGCCTGCCCCCCACAGGACATAAAGACATGTACGACTTTAACTTCACCCGCAGTGATTTCCCCGACGGCTTTTTGTTTGGCTGTGCGACGTCGTCCTATCAGATCGAAGGACATCAATTTGGCGGTGCCGGACTTACGCATTGGGACAGTTTCGCAGCGACGCCCGGCAATGTAGTGCGGGCCGAAAACGGCGCGCTGGCCTGCGATCACTACCACCGTTTTGAGGAGGACCTAGATCTCGCGGCAGCCGCCGGGTTTGACTGCTATCGGTTCTCGACCAGTTGGGCGCGTGTGCTGCCTGACGGTATCGGCAGCCCCAACGCCGAAGGGCTCGATTTTTACGACCGATTGACGGACGCGATGCTGGAGCGGGGCCTTAAACCCTGCGCAACTCTTTACCACTGGGAGCTCCCCCAGCCGCTTGCCGATCTTGGGGGCTGGCGCAACCGGGAGATTGGCAATTGGTTCGCCGAGTTCACACATGTGATCATGTCCCGGATCGGCGACCGGATGTATTCTGTCGCGCCGATCAATGAACCGTGGTGTGTGGGGTGGTTGTCGCATTTCCTCGGCCACCATGCGCCCGGTCTTCGCGACATTCGCGCAACTGCGCGTGCCATGCATCATGTGCTGCTTGCCCACGGTCGCGCCATCGAGGTGATGCGCGGCCTCGGCATGTCCAATCTTGGCGCGGTGTTCAATTTTGAATGGGCAGAACCTGTGGATCAGAGTCCAGAAGCCCTTGCTGCAGCTGAGACCTATGATGCGATCTACAATCGTTTTTTCCTCGGCGGTGCGTTCAAGGGCGCATATCCGCAGGCCGCCTTGAAAGGGCTGGAACCCCACCTCCCCAAAGGCTGGCAGGATGACTTTGAAACCATTACCCAGCCGGTCGACTGGTGCGGGCTGAATTACTACACACGCAAGGTGATCGGACCGGATGCAGGCCCGTGGCCGCATTACGCCGAATTGGATGGGCCATTCCCGAAAACCCAAATGGGTTGGGAAATTTACCCAGACGGGCTCTATCGCTTTTTGACGCGCACCGCGCAGGAATACACCGGCGACCTTCCCCTGATTGTGACCGAAAATGGCATGGCGAACCCGGATGTATTGAGGGATGGTGCCGTCCATGACGAAGCGCGTATTGCCTATGTGGAGGCGCATTTGGCGCGTGTCCGCCGGGCCATTTCGGAGGGCGTACCGGTTGAGGGGTATTTCCTGTGGTCACTCCTCGACAACTACGAATGGGCGTTGGGGTATGAGAAACGCTTTGGCTTGGTGCATGTGGATTTCGACACGCTGACGCGCACACCAAAGGCCTCGTATGAGGCGCTCAAGCGCGCACTGGCCAACTGACAGTTTCATCAAATGTGCGCGCCGCGCAGAACGCGCGGCGCTGCCAAATTACGCCGCAGCGGTCAGCGCAGGAACAAGCTCGCGATACAGCTCGGTGACACGCGCAGCAGCGTCTGCTGCCTCGCGCCCTTTTTTCACGAAGTGATCAAGGAAGAAGGCGTGATGCTCTTCGCTGGGTTGGAAGTGATGTGGGGTGAGCGATACGGATAGGACCGGCACACCCGTTTTGAGCCCTGCATCCATCAAACCGGAAACAACGGCCTGGGCCACAAAATCATGACGGTAAAGCCCGCCGTCGACCACCAAAGCTGCCGCTGCAACAGCGTCGTAATCGCCAGTGGCCGCGAGTTTTTGAGCCAGCAATGGCATCTCAAACGCACCGGGGACGTCGAAGACATCCACACTCGCGTCAAGACCAAGTTCGGCCAGCCGTTGCTGAAAACCAACCAGCGCCTGATCCACGATGTCGGCATGCCATTGTGCCTTGATGAAGGCGAATTTTGGGGATTTTGTCATAGCTCTTGATCCTTTCAACATGACAGAATCCCAGAGCGCAAAAGACCACCCGCACCCATCGGTACGCGCAGTACATTCTCTCCCATCCGGACTATGACCGTCGGCCCCGGAATTCCACCGGATCTGCTGACCCACCCCATCGGGATGGCGCTCGCGGGCTGTAACCGCCGGTGGGGAATTTCACCCCGCCCTGAGAATGAAGTTGAGCTAGGGGCTGGTCGTGCATTTGTCAATGGAGCCACGCTTAAGCGGCGTCTTGTGCAAAGCGCCGCTTTGCTTTGTCACTTTTTTGCGCAGAACGTCACAAAACTGTGCTAAAAACACCCTAAACAGCAAATGGAAACGTTTCCAAGCCACGAATCGAGACTTTTTTGCATGGCTAACAAAACCCGCATCACCATCAAGGATGTCGCCCGTGCGGCAGGGTGCGGTGTCGCTACAGCAAGCCGTGTTCTGAATAAATCTGGCTCGGCCAGCTCAGAGACTCGCGAACGGGTTGAGCAAGCCGCGCGCGATCTTGGATTTGCGTTTTCAGCGACCGGTCGCGCTTTGCAAAGCCGTAAGAGTATGACGGTGGGGTGCCTGATCCCGTCGCTTGCCAATCCGGTTTTTGCCGAAGCGGTACAAGGCGCACAGGAAGAACTGCGCAAAGAGGGCTATCAGCTGCTGGTGGCCAGCTCCAATTATGACGGTGAAACCGACAACGAGATCCTCTCTACGCTATTGGCCAAAGATGTCGACGGGTTGCTGGTGACCATGGTGGACCCGCAAGACAGCTCAGCGCTGAACATGGCGCTGGGTCGAAATGTCCCCACATGTCTGATGTTTCACGACCCCCTGCCCGGCTGGCCAAGCGCGCATGTGTCCAACGCCGAGGCCGCCGCGGAGGTTGCACGTCGATTTGCACGATATGGCCACCAGCGCACAGGGTTTTTGGCGCTTCGATTTGCAACCTCGGATCGCTCGCGCAATCGTTTTGACGGGTTTCGTGCAGAATGCGCGTCGCAGAACCTGCCTGCACCAGAACTCATTGAAATTACTGAAACCGAGGCCAATACCCCAAGCATCCTTGCGCAACGTCTGTGCGAGCACCCCGAACTGACCGCGATCTTTGCGTCGAATGATTTTCTCGCCATCGCGGTGCAAAAGGCCGCAAACCTCATGGGCTGGCACGTGCCGCAGGATCTTTCTGTGGTGGGGTTTGACGGCATTGAGGTGGGGCGGCTTTTAGATCGTCCGCTTGCGACCATTGAAACCACACCAGAGGCGATGGGCCGTCAGGCTGCGCAAACGCTTTTGGATGGATTGCAGGGAGGCGAAATGGCTGAGCTCACGCCCCTGCCCTTTACTTTCCGTGTTGGGGCAACCTTGTCCACGCCCCGCACGAAAAGCCCTGACGACGACCGGGGTGCTGCCCAGTCGCCGTCTGTTCCCCCGTTCACGTCCAACGTCAAACAAGGATGAACCCATGAAACATATCGCTCTTGCGGGTCTGGCTGCAACCGCTCTTGCAGCGCCGCTTACAACCACATTTGCAACTTCTGCGCAGGCCGAAGATGCCATCTGCTACAACTGCCCGCCGCAGTGGGCAGACTGGGCCTCTATGCTGGAAGCCATCGAGACTGAAATCGGCGTCAGCCTCCCGCATGACAATAAAAACTCCGGTCAGACCTTTGCACAACTGGTGGCTGAAAAGGAAAACCCGGTCGCGGATGTTGCCTATTATGGTGTCACCACCGGCATCAAGGCGGGCAAAGAAGGGCTGGTCGAGGCCTATAAGCCTGAGGGTTTTGACGAAATCCCCGAAGGGCTGAAAGATCCAGAAGGGAAGTGGTTTGCGGTTCATTACGGCACCATCGGGTTCTTTGTGAATGTCGATGCCCTTGGCGGAGCGCCAGTGCCGCAGTGTTTTGCCGATCTGAAAAAGCCCGAATATCAGGGTATGGTGGGCTATCTCGATCCGTCCTCGGCGTTTGTCGGCTATGCGGGTGCGGTGGCTGCCAACCTTGCTTTTGGCGGCGATCTTCAGAACTTTGACCCGGCGATCCAATACTTCTCTGAATTGGCTGAGAACTCACCGATCGTGCCCAAGCAGACCTCCTTTGCGCGCGTGGTTTCCGGCGAAATCCCGATCCTCTTTGACTACGACTTCAACGCATATCGCGCAAAATATGAAGAGGACGGCAACTTTGAATTCGTCCTGCCCTGCGAAGGGTCCGTGCGCGTCCCTTACGTCATGAGCCTTGTTGCCAATGCACCGCACAGCGAAACCGGCAAGAAAGTTCTGGACTTCATCCTGTCCGACAAGGGTCAGGCGATCTGGACCAATGCCTATCTGCAGCCCTCCCGTCCGGTGGAACTGCCTGCCGAGGTGGCCGAGAAGTTCCTGCCCGCAAGCGACTATGAGCGCGCACAGGCTGTGGACTATGCCGAAATGGAAAAAGCGCAGGCCGGTTTTGGCGAACGCTACCTGAACGAAGTGAAATAACTCCATTTCCGAGAGCGCGCGACCTTGCGCGCTCTCGGATCTATTGAAAGAGACTCCCGTGACGGCCCGTTCCTTTGGCGTCTTATGCCTTCTCCCACTGCTGATATTCTCGCTCGCGTTTCTGGCGTTGCCTTTGGTGCGCCTCGTGCTGTCGTCCTCTGAGAGCGCGGACGGCTGGAGCGTCTATATCCGTATGTTGCAAACCCCGCGTTATCTGGCTGCCCTTCTGCAGACCCTTCTGGTCTCGGGCGCTGTGACTGTCGCCGCCTTGGCAGTCTCCACCACTGCGGGGCTTTTTCTGACCCGCAATCGGTTCTGGGGACGCAGTGCCCTCTTGTCGATTCTAACACTGCCCCTCGCGTTTCCCGGTGTGGTGGTTGGTTTTATGATCATTCTCTTGGGCGGGCGTCAGGGGTTGGTGAACCAGATTACCCCCGGCCATGTTGTTTTTGCCTATTCCACCTTTGGGTTGTTTCTGGGCTATCTCTATTTCTCCATCCCTCGGGTGTTGCTTACGGTGATGGCCGCAGCGGAAAAGATCGACCCGGCGCTGGAAGAAGCGGCGCGCAGTCTTGGCGCACCTGCATATCGGGTGCTGTGGGACGTGCTGCTCCCGGCCCTGCGTCCAGCAATGGTTGCGGCAGGGGCAATCGCATTTGCCACCGCCATGGGGGCGTTTGGCACGGCATTCACCTTGGCCACCGACATCGATGTGCTGCCAATGGTGATCTACACGGAGTTCACGCTCTCGGCCAATTTCGCCATGGCCTCGGCGCTCTCCATCGCATTGGGCGTCGTCACATGGGGCGTCCTGCTGATCGCACGCAGCCTCTCAGGCGGCACCGTCGCAGCGGGAGGATAAAAGATGATGAGACTTCCAAAACTGTTATCAATGCTGGTCACACTGCTGGCCTGCGCCTTTTTGCTGGTGCCAACCTTGCAATCCGTGTTGGCAGGTATCACCGCCAACTATTTCCGCGGCATCTCCTCCGGATTGACCCTCAAATGGGTGATCGAAGTCTGGACGCTCTATGCAGATAGTATTTTCCTCTCCATCTGGCTGGCGATTGCCTGTCTTGCGGTGACGCTCATTCTGGGCGTGCCTGCAGCCTATGCGCTGGCCCGAAACCCCGGTCGTCTGTCGCGGGTTCTTGAGGAGTTCATCTCCCTGCCGCTGGCCATTCCGGGCCTCGCGCTGGCGCTGGCGTTGTTGCAGCTTTATGGCTCCCAGCAGGGGTTTCGCGCTCACTGGAGTTTCATCCTCGTGGGGCATGTGCTCTACACCCTACCCTTCCTGGTGCGGGCGGTGCAGGCGGTGCTTGCGGCCATCGACCTGAAAACGCTCGAAGAAGGTGCAGCCTCACTTGGTGCAGGGCCAGCGCGTCGGTTTGTCGATATCGTCGTCCCCAATGCCCTGCCCGGCATTCTCGCCGGGAGCCTTACGGTGGTGACGCTCTCCATTGGTGAATTCAATCTTACATGGATGCTGCACACGCCACTGCTGAAAACCCTGCCGGTCGGGCTTGCGGATTCTTACGCCTCCATGCGGCTGGAGATCGCTTCTGCCTATACGCTGGTTTTCTTTGTGATGATCGTCCCGCTTCTAATGGCCATGCAATGGGCCTCCGCCCGTGCCCAAAGGATACTGTCATGACCCTGTCTCTTTCGTCTGTTGCCAAAACCTATGGTGATGGCACCCGCGCCCTGAACCCAACCGATCTGGAGATCAATCCCGGCGAGATCATTTCGCTCCTTGGCCCCTCGGGCTGCGGTAAGACCACCCTGTTGCGGCTGATTGCCGGGCTTGAGGTGCCGGATAATGGTGCGAACATCCGATTTGGCGACGAGGATGTCACCCGCCTCCCCGTTGAAAAGCGCAACGTCGGTATGGTGTTCCAATCCTATGCGCTGTTTCCCAATATGTCCGTGCGCGACAATATTGGCTACGGGCTAAAGATGCAGCGTCTGCCGCGCGCCGAGATCCAGAGCCGTGTGGACGAGGTGATCGCCCTGTGTCGTCTGGAGCCCTACGCAAACCGCGCGATCACCGCCCTGTCCGGCGGGCAGCGACAGCGGGTCGCCCTCGCCCGTGCCTTCGCACCGCGCCCACGTCTGATGCTGCTGGACGAACCCCTGTCCGCGCTTGATGCGGCCTTGCGGCTGGAGTTGCGCGACGAGTTGGCGGCCTTGCTGCGCCAGTTTGGCACCACGGTGATTTTTGTCACGCACGATCAGGACGAGGCCCTTGCTATCGCTGATCGCGTCGCGGTGATGGAAGGCGGAAAAATCCGCCAGATCGGCACACCAGAGGAGCTTTATCGTAACCCTCAATCTGCCTTTGTCGCGGAATTCGTAGGGCACGCGATGCCACTTTCTGGTGAAATCAGACAGCAAACCCTGTGTCTGGAAGGTGGTGAGCTGCCGCTCCCGGATCATGCAGGCAGTGGCTCGGTTTATGTGCGCGCCGAAGACTTGCGTGCCGACCCGACAGGACCGTTAGAGGCGAAGGTGGAGACCGTCACCTTCCTTGGCACGCACTACCGACTGGGCCTCACCGGCCTCACGGGGCAACGCATGTTTGCACTGCATCATGGCGCTTCCGCTCCTGCTATTGGCGATAATTTACGCCTGTCCATCGCGCCCGATGCGCTGATCTGCCTTCCTCATTCGTAAAGCTTAAACATGACTTCATTCATTCAACTCACCGACACGCATATCGTCTCTGAGGGCAGCCTCGCATATGGCCGTTCAGATACCGCCGCCGCGCTTGTCTGTGCGGTCGAGACCATAAATGCACGGCTGCCACTGCTGGATCCGGTTGACTGTGTGGTTCTGACCGGAGATCTGACGGATCACGGCAGCGCCGATGAATACACCCGTCTGCGCCAGTTGCTCTCGCCGCTTAAGGTGCCGTTGCGGGCGATCCCCGGCAATCACGACCTGCGCGAGGCGATGCGTGCAGCCTTTGCCGATGAAGACTGGATGCCCGGCTCTGGTCCGATCCAATGGCACCACGACTTTGGCCCCTTTTCGATGATCGGGCTTGATACGCTGGTCGAAGGCGCGCCCTACGGTCTGGTTTGCGATGACGGGCTTTTGTTTCTTGAGCGCACCCTGTCTGAGTTGGGGGATAAACCGATTGTCGTCGCCACCCATCACCCATGGATACGCTCAGGCATGGTTGAGATGGATCGCAATAATCTGCATAACGGGCAGGCGGTGCTGGAGCTGCTGCAAAACCACTCTGGTCCCGCGCAAATAATATCGGGTCACCTACATCGTGCCATGTCGGCACTGGTGAGCGGCATCCTGCATCAGGTTGCGCCTGCGCCTTGCCATGCGGTGCATCTGGACCAGCGTGAAGACACCACCAACAGTCTCGTATTAGAGCCGGGCAACATCACGATATACAATTGGCGCGGCGCGGATGGCGGACTTGTGAGCGATACGCTCCCCATCGGAAACCACCCCGGACCATGGCCGTTTTATGGTTAGGTAGACCGCCCATGGGCCAGATAAAAACACACACTCAACCACCCGCAGGCGCAGGAATATTTCTTTTACAACAATAGTGTAGCTTTCCTCTTTTCCCTCCAGTTGGAACCGCTACAAAGCGGCCAATTGAAACTGGGGAGAGGAGAACTCCATGTTGAACTTCCTATCCCGGCCAATGGTGCGTCTCATTGACCGGTATCTGCCTGACCCGTTTGTTTTTGTTCTGGTGCTCACCCTGATCGCGGGCCTTGCCGCCGTCTTGACGCAAGGCACTGGCCCGCTCGAAGTTGTGACGATCTGGGGCGATGGGTTTTGGTCGTTGCTGACCTTTTCCATGCAAATGTTGCTGGTGCTTGTCACGGGCTACATGATGGCCTCCACTCCGCTGGTACGACGAGGCCTGACCGCACTCGCGAGCCTTGCCAGCAGTGCCGGGGGTGCCATTCTGTTGGTGAGCTTTGTGTCGCTTGCCGCATCATGGATCAACTGGGGCTTTGGGCTTGTTGTGGGTGCGTTGTTTGCACGCGAGCTGGCCCGTACGATCCGCGTGGATTACCGCCTACTGGTCGCCTCGGCCTATTCCGGGTTTATCGTATGGCACGGCGGGCTAGCGGGCTCGATCCCATTGTCCATCGCAACCGACGGTCACCCGTTTGCCGATATCACTGGGGTCATCCCGACTTCGCAGACGATCTTTTCCGTCTATAACCTCGTGATCGTAGCGGCATTGTTTATCGCAATCCCGCTGGTCAACCGGGCCATGCTGCCGCGCGAGGATGAAGCGGTCTATATTGACCCTGCGCTCCTAGAAGACAGCACTCCGGAAAAAAGCGGCGTATCGACACCGGCAGACCGGATTGAAAACAGCTTTGTGCTGTCTTTGTTGATCGGTGCGGCAGGTGCCGCGTGGCTGATCCAGTATTTTGCAGCAGGCAATGGTCTGTCGCTCAATGTGATCAACTTCTTATTCCTGACGGTGGCCACCATCCTGCACGGAAGCCCCCGAAACCTGCTAAATGCCCTGACTGACGCGGTAAAAGGCGGAGCGGGCATTGTGATCCAGTTCCCATTCTATGCCGGGATCATGGCAATCATGGTGCAATCGGGACTGGCGGCAAGCATCTCTGAAGCTCTCGTCGGTCTTGCAAGCGCAACGTCGCTACCGTTCTGGTCGTTCATTTCCGCCGGGATCGTCAATTTCTTCGTCCCTTCAGGCGGCGGACAATGGGCTGTGCAGGCCCCTGTGATCCTACCCGCTGCCGAAGCTCTGGGTGCGGATATCGCGCGCACGGCCATGGCGGTTGCATGGGGTGATGCGTGGACCAATATGGTGCAGCCTTTCTGGGCGCTGCCGATCCTTGGGATCGCAGGTCTGCGTGCCAAGGACATCATGGGGTTCTGCGTGGTGCATCTGCTCCTGTCCGGCCTCATTATCGCAGCCGGGCTGGTCTTTATCTAAAACAAAAAGCGCGCCTCTCGGGGCGCGCTTTTCAAAGAATCCTCTTAGAAACCGCTCACCGCAGGGAGCCATGTCGACAGGCTCGGCACAAAGGTGATCAGCAAGAGCGCAGCCGCCAGAGCCAAAAAGAAGGGCGGCAATTCGCGGATCAATGTTGATGGCTTCAGATGCACCGTCGAAGAGACCACAAAGATCAGGCTCCCGACCGGTGGCGTGGTCAGACCCAGCGTCAGGTTCACAATCACGATAATGGCAAAGTGGTTCGGATCGATCCCCAGCGCAAAGCTAATGGGCGCAAGGATCGGCACAAGGATCATGACGCCGGGAAGTGGGTCCATAAACAACCCAAATGCCAATAACAGCAGGTTCACCGCCAGCAGGAAGACAATCGGCGACAACTCCCAGCTGATGATGGTTCCGGCCAGTTGCTGCGGAATGCCCTCGATGATCAGCACCCAAGCAAAGGCGCGCGCGGCACCAAGGATCAGCAGAACTGCACCAGAGGTCATCGCTGCTTTCAGCAAAATGCCCGGCAAATCGCGAAGTTTGAGCGAGCGGTAGACAAACATGCCCACGATCAAGGCGTAAAACACCGCGATGACAGAGGCTTCGGTGGGGGTAAAAATACCAAACCGAATGCCGCCCACGATCAGCAAGATCAAGGACAATGCCGGGAGCGCAAACACAAAGATCCGCCCGATCTCAAGCAGGGTCGGCATGGCATCGCCACTGACATAGCCACGTTTGCGGCTGACATAGGCGTTGGCCAAGAGCACCATAAAGGTGATCAAAACGCCCGGCAGAACACCCGCCATAAACAAAGAGCCAACTGAGACCTGCTGATCCTGCATGGCGTAGATGATCATGGTGATTGAGGGCGGAATAATCGGCCCGACCACAGCGCTCGCAATGGTAAGCGCACCAGCATAAGGGCGATCATAGCCGCCTTTTTCCATCATCCGGATCATCATTGATCCGGGCCCGGCTGCATCGGCAAGGGCGCTACCGGAAATACCTGCAAACATCGCCGAGCTGACCACATTTGCATGGCCCAGACCGCCACGAAGGTGACCAACCAGAGACTGCGCAAGTCGCAAGAGCGCCATGGTGACAGCCCCTCCGGTCATGATCTCTGCAGCAAGGATGAAGAACGGAACTGCCAGCAGCGGGAAGCTGTCGAGGCCGGAAAACATCTCCTTGACCACCACCAGATGTGGATAGGAGGAGCCGAACGTCAGCGCCACAAACACCGCGATCATCATTGCAAAGGCCACAGGCAGGCCAAGCGCCAGCAAGATAAAAAGCGCCGGAAAAAGGATCTCAGCCATTTGCGCCTCCGGGCAATGTGGCGGCCGCATCATCGGGATCATCGGCGCGTTTGTAGCGGCCTGCGGTAACGAAAGGATGTGCAATCAACAGGAGATGAATCATCAACAGCAAAAAACCGATAGGCATCGCAGCATAGACATAAAGGAACGGGAGGCGCAGGGCCGGTGTCACCTGATATTGCATCCGTTGGGCATATTGCAGGCCGACATAGACCATAAAGCCAAAGAACATCAGCAGCCCGAGCACTATCGCGCCACGCAAGAGCTTTTGCCCAGCCGAGGGCAAGGCGTCTTGTAGATTGGTGATCGCCACATGCCCGCCCGAACGAAGGATCAAGCCCGCGCCGGAAAAAGCCATCCAAATCATCAGGTAGCGCGCGGTCTCATCCGCCCATGGCAGAGAATGCCCGGTGCTATAGCGCAGGGCGATATTGGCCCCGACCACCAGTGTCATGCCCGCCATCATGGCGATCAGAAGCCAGCCGTTCAGCGTGACGAAATAGTGTTCCAGCTTTTTCAAGAAACGCGCCCCCGCAAGGTGTCCGGCGGCTTAGGGGCGCCGCCGGACGTTTGGCCATCACTCAGAAGCGACGATGGATTTGACCAGCTCTTCGCCGTAGGTCTTGTAGTAACCTTCGTAAGCGGACTGGATCGAAGCCTGGAATTCGGCCTTTTCCTCTGCGGTCAATGCGTTCACCTGCATGCCGCGCTCTTTCAGGGTCTCGACACCGCTGGTCTCGACATTATCCACGTAGCCGCGCATTGCAGCGACAGCCTCGGTGGCCGCTTTTTCAAAGGCCGCTTTCTGCTCATCGTTCAAACCTTCCCAGAAAGGTTTGGAGACCAGCAACATGGCAGGCGAATAAACGTGGCCCGAAAGGGTCAGATATTTCTGCACTTCATCCAGTTTCACAGAAACGATCACCGAGAGCGGGTTTTCCTGCCCATCGATCACCCCCTGCTGCATGGAAGAGATTACCTCAGGCCATGCCATCGGAGTCGGCGCAGCACCCATCGCGTTAAACGCTGCCAGATGCACCGGGTTTTCCATGGTGCGCAGCTTCAGCCCTTGCACATCCGCAGGCGTGTTGATGGCATTGCGGTTATTGGTGATGTGGCGAAAGCCCTGCTCGCCCCATGCCAGCGCATGCAGGCCAACATTGTCAAACTTCGCGAGGATGTCCTCACCGATGGGGCCATCCAGCACCGAACGCGCATGGCTCAGGTCGCGAAACAGGAACGGAATATCGAAAACGCCAGTCTCAGGCACAAAGTTCGCGAGCGTTCCCGAAGACACAATCGTGACCTCAACTGTGCCCAGCTGCAGGCCTTCGATCACTTCGCGTTCACCACCCAGACCCGACGACGGGAAATGGGTGAAGCTGAAGTCGTCACCGGTTTCGGCTTTGACGGCTTCTTCGAATTTCTTTGCTGCGACGCCATAGTGGCTGTCCTCTGCCAAAGCGTAGCCGATTTTGATATCGGTTTGCGCTGTGGCGGGGAATGTAAAGGCAACGGCAGCGCCTGCAGCCATCAGGCCGCGAGTGAAAATGGTCATGGAAAATCCCTCCCTTAGAACCATGGTCTTGTTATACATGCAACTTTCGAGAAGCAACCCGACCAGAAAGCACAGATTATGCCCCTGAGACGGGTTCCTCAGCAGCATTACGTCTTTGCCCGTCCAAACAGGCGAACGAGTTCCGGCACATAGGCCTGACCATGACCATCTGCCACTGCATCGGCCAATGCTGCGGAGACCCCGTCGGCCACGGTTTGTTGCGCGCCTGCTTGTTCGGACATTGCGCGATAGTAATCGATGTCCTTTTGGGCGTTGGATACAAAGAACGGCAGCCCTTCGCGGTTGCCATCGGTGATAAAGGGGGCCAGCCGTTCCAAGGCGACACTTGCTCCACCGCCGGAGGCCAGAACGTCCACAAATACAGCCGGGTCGACACCCGCATCTGCGGACTGCGCGGCGGCTTCGGCCAAGAGCGTCATAAAGCCAACCGACACATAGTTATGGAGCAGTTTCAGACGGTGACCATGGCTAAGCGGGCCGACATGCGCCACTTCTTCGGTAAAGGATGCCAGCACCGGGCGCACGCGTTCCAGCGTTTCCGCCGTGCCGCCTACGAGCAGGTTCAGCTTGCCCTCATGCGCGTGTTTTGCGGTCCGCGTCATGGGCGCGTCAATATAATCACCGCCTGCAGCACGCACGACCTCGCCCATACGCAGGGTCGACTCGGGCAGTGCGGTTGAGCAGTCGACGATCACCGTGCCGGGCCGCAATGCTGCCGCCAGCCCCTGTTCCCCTGCAACGATTGCCTCCACCTGGGGTGAGCCCGTCACACAGAGGATCACCACGTCAGAGACAGCGGCAATTTCTGCTGGCGTGGCGCAGGCCGTCGCCCCCATGCCGGTGATCTCATCCACTGGCTGGTTGCCGGGATGATCCAGAAAACTCAGCGCGAAACCACCGCGCGACAGAACATTACGGGCGATGCCGTGGCCCATGAGCCCGACGCCAATGATACCAACATGCATGTTGTCTCTCCTCATTCTCATGACCGCGCAGGCACGGCCCAGCTCCGGACCAGCGGCCCGGAGCGATCCTCCCAGATGCCTTTGGCGATTAGTCTGTGTTGATCCAGATCGCCTTGGTATCGAGATATTCTTCCATGTGTTCTGTGCCGCCCTCACGCCCATAGCCTGACATTTTGACGCCCCCAAAGGGCACAGCCGGATCAATCGCGTGATACATATTCACCCAGACAGAGCCTGCTTTGAGGCGGTGCGCCAGCTTGTGCGCGGTTCCAAGGTGCGTGGAGAAGACGCCCGCAGCCAAACCATAGGGGGTGGCGTTGGCCCGTTCGACCACTTCATCAAGGCTGTCGAAGGGCAATGCGGAAATCACCGGACCAAAGATCTCTTCGCGTGCGATGGTCATCTCGTCAGTGACACAGCCGAAGACCGTCGGATGGAAGAAGTGTCCTCCTTCAAAATCTGCGCCCTCAACACGTGTGCCGCCTGTCATAACCTCGGCGCCCTCATTGGGGCCGATGGCGAGATACCCTGCAATGCGTTCGGCCTGACGCGCGGAGATGATCGGGCCGATATCCGTGCTCTCATCAATACCGTGACCAATGCGCAGGTTGGCGGCGAATTCGGCAACCCGGCGCACAAACTCATCATGAATTTCACGCGCAACAAACAGGCGCGACCCCGCGATGCAGATCTGACCGGAGTTTGCAAAAACCGCCATGGCGGCTACCGGCACGGCCTTCTCGATATCGGCGTCACGGCACACAATCACCGGAGACTTGCCGCCCAGTTCGAGCGAGACGCGCTTGAGGTTGCCGGTCGCGGCACGCGCAATGGACTGGCCCGTCGCGGTTGAGCCTGTAAAGACGATCTTGTCGACACCGGGATGCTCCGCCAAGGCGGCACCGGCCTCGGAACCGAGACCTGTGACAATATTCAAAACCCCATCGGGCAGGCCCGCGTCTTGCATGATCCGCGCGATCATCAGAACCGTCAAAGACGCTTCCTCGGAGGGCTTCAGAACAACGGTACAACCGGTGGCGATAGCAGGTGCGATTTTCCAAACAGATCCCGCGATCGGCGCGTTCCAGGGGATAATGGCCCCAACGACACCGACCGGCTCACGCACGGTCGAGGAGTGGATTTCACCCGGGAACGAATTGGGGATGGTGTGCCCATGAATGGTGACAGCCTGCCCCGCATAAAACCGCAGCATACCCAGAACCCGGCGGCTATTGGCCAACGTGCGCTGAATTGGCATGCCCATATCAAGCGTGTCGGAGAGGCAGAGGTTTTCCCACTCGGCCTCAAAGCGTTCTGCAATCCGAAGGAGCAGCGCCTGACGCTCAAAAGGGGTCCATTTCGACCACGGCCCGTCAAAGGCCTTGCGGGCAGCTGCAACGGCCGCATCGACATCGACTGCACCACCTTTGGGCACGGTGGCAAGCAGTGCGCCAGTGGCGGGGTTACGTGCGTCCATCACCTCGCCAGTTTGCGCCTTGCACCATTGCCCATTGATAAACATTGGGCGAAATCCGCCGTCATAAAGCGCAGAGGCCGCCGCTTGCCAGTCTTTCATGTTCTTTCCTTCATTTTATCAGGCCTCAGCCGAACGGTCGGAACCTGCCCATAACCCGGTGAGTGCGCATAAAATTCATTGCTTCATCTACACCCAGCCTTGTCGAGAAAGCCAGTCGCCCGCGTTGCCAATTTGTGAACACCCATCTGAAAATCAGAACGCAAAAGGCGCCTTTAAATCGCCACAGGCAAAACTGTGCCGAAGTGTAACGATCCTGTATTCGCGCGCCGCTTGCGTCACACTCTGCTAAGACGTAACTCCCCGGCATGGCTTCAAAGATCCTCATTATCAGCCCCCGCGAAGATGGCAGCGGTCGGATTTCCCTGACCCACAAAGCCGAAGGCGCAAGCGGTATCAGCCGCATTTCCTGTGACCTGTCACCGGCCGACTTGCTGCAGCTTGTGCTCTTTTGCGAAGGCTGTGACCTGCGGCGTATTTATGGTGAGCCGCAGATGGCTGAGGTGGAGTTAGATGGCCTGACAGTGACCTATGCCCCGTCAGGCGATGAAATCCATCTACTGCGCCAGATCGGCTATAGTGAAAAAGCTGCGCGTATCGCATGTAAGACCTTCCTCACGGAAATGGCTGGCGTTGTAGAGGCGGTGCTTGATCAGGCCGAAACCTCCAAACACGGGATCACGCTCAAGACCTTGCTGAAGCACGCTGATTTACCCGCAGCGTATGCCGCAGAGTTCACTGCGGATGAAACAGCTGCCGTGTTGCACCGTCTACATGAAATGGCGCTCTTGATACTGAATGATCGCGCGATGGAGAAAGGATCGCGGTTTGCCAAACTGTTGCGCGCCAAAAAATCCCGCCCCGAAGCAGAGGCCTGCGCGGCAGAGCTGGTGGCCTCCCTTGCAGACAGCTTGTTGACGCGCGCGTCGTAGTACACGACCGAACCGCGATACTCTCACTCAATCCATGAGGGCTAATAGGTCTCTGTGCAACGCAGTCGGGATCTCGACGTATCCGCGCGCAAGATTGCGAGCGCGCGCTGCAAAGCGACGTTGCGAGGGCAAGCGTGCCCCCTGACCGATAATATCGGCAAACAGGCGCTCCGCCCTTTCGTCATTGGCCGCCACACGTCCGCCAGAGAATTTTTCAGGGTCAAAAGCAAGGATGATCTGTCCATGGTAGGGCGCACAGCCCGGACGCCCTGCGGCGGCTTCACTTTCCAAACTGATGAGATCATCGATCAGCGGGCCTGCCATCAGCTCAATCATAATTGACAGCGCCGATCCTTTATGGCCTCCGAAGGTGAGCATCGCCCCGTCCAAAGCAGCCTCAGGATCGCAAGTTGGCTGACCATTGCGATCAATCGCCACGCCTTCAGGAAGCGGTTTGCCAGCGCGTTTATAAAGCTCGATTTCGCCTCGTGCAAAACCGCTAGTGGCAAAATCAAAGGTAAAGGGATCTTTACCGCAACGTGGCCAACTGAACGCAATCGGATTGGTTCCCAGCGTTCCTTTTGTTCCCCCTGCGGGCGCAACCCATGAGTGGCTCGGAACCATTGATAGCCCGGCGAGCCCCGCGGCAGAAAGCTCTTCGACCTCTGGCCAAAGCGCTGAGAAATGAAAGCAGTTGTTGACCGCAAGTGCGGCCATACCAAAGCGTCGGGCTTTCGAAATCAGTTCAGGCATCGCGTCCCGCACGGCCAGCAACGACATCGCATCGCGAGCGTCGGCGCGGATGATTGCGGTGTCGGAAGAGTCAATGACAGGCGTGGCAGCGCCATCGATTTTGCCATCCTTCATCGTGGTTGCGCACATGAACAGTCGGAACAACCCATGGGACTGACAATCATCCAGCTGACACCGATAGAGCATGTCAGAAATCGCATCCGCATGGGCAGTTGCGTAACCGCAATGCTCCAACACCCGCTCTGCGAGCGCACGCACCTCATCCAATGGCAACACAGTCTTTGCTTCTTCGGTCTGGCTCATCTCTGCCCCTCGCCCTGAATTCATGGATACCGGATACAACATGCGAGTGGTCACGACCAGCCCCTTCACCAAGCACGGCCACGGTTTTCGTCTTGAAAGAATAGGAAATTTACGTAACGTATCCAAAATACCGACAATAAGGCGAATTGAACTCTCATGGCAGGTAAACGTGCGGTTTCCCGCAATACCCTCCCGGATGTGATTGCGAACGATTTGCGCGAGCGTATCCTCAGCGGCGAATTGGCAGAAGGCGAGGTTATTCGCCAAGAGACACTCGCGGACGAATATGACGTCTCGCGCATGCCGATCCGCGAGGCGCTAAAACGTCTCGATGCGGAAGGGCTGGTGCAATTCACGAACAATCGCGGTGCTTCGGTTACGAAACATTCCCTGCCCGAGATTGCCGAGATTTTTGACCTGCGGATTTTGATTGAGGTAGATTTGTTCCGCCGTGCGATCCCTGCCATGACGTCGACTGATTTCTCGCTGTGCAATCAGATCCTTGAAGAGATGGAAGCCTCTTACGATGCCAATGACGTCGGAAAATGGGGCACGCTGAACCACCAGTACCATTCCGCGCTCTATGCAGCAGCGGATCGCAGGCTGACGAATGACGTGCTGCAAGGGATCAGCCTGCATTCGGATCGGTTCGTCCGGATGCACCTCAGTGTGATGGAGCAGCGAGAGCCTGCCAAGAAAGAGCACCGGGATTTGCTGCGCTTCGCCGAGGCGCGCGATATCGAAGGGGCCTGCACAACGCTGCGCGAGCACATTACCCGAACCAAGGACGAATTGCTTCGGCTGGTCGCAGAGAACCGGTCCGCTGCAGGTGATCCCGCCGCCTAAGCCGCAAGAACGCACCTGTTGCAATCACCCGCTTGCGGGAAAACTGGTTGCATCGCCTGATATTTGTATACATTATCCTGACTAAATTCACCTCCATTTAGACAAAGGCCAGACCATGTTCCACCCTCACGGAAAACACCTGATCGCCGGTCAATGGGTCGCCGGTAGCGACCACTTCCCTTCCAGCCCCGCAAGCGGTGAAAGCCACGACTTTTCTGTGGGTCGGGTCGCAGACGTCAACGCAGCGGTAGAAGCTGCCGAAGCCGCCTTTGCGGCCTATTCTTCCACCTCTCGCGCGGAGCGTGCCGCGTTTCTGCATGCGATCGCGGATGAGATCGAGGCGCGCGCTGATGACATCACCGCGATTGGTTCGCAAGAAACAGGCCTCCCCGAAGCCCGCCTGCAAGGCGAACGTGGCCGCACAACTGGTCAGTTGAGGCTCTTTGCCGAACACATCCTGCAAGGAGACTATCTCGACCGGCGCCATGATAAAGCCCTTCCCGACCGGGCTCCGCTTCCGCGCCCAGATCTGCGCATGGTGCAACGCCCCATCGGTCCGGTTGCGGTGTTTGGTGCATCCAACTTCCCTCTCGCATTCTCCACAGCGGGCGGTGACACCGCAGCCGCGCTTGCGGCAGGCTGCCCGGTTGTTGTCAAAGGCCACAGTGCGCACCCCGGCACAGGCGAAATCATCGCAGAGGCCATCCTTGCCGCCGTTGAACGCTGCAAGATGCCCGCTGGTGTCTTTAGCCTGATCCAAGGTGGAAACCGTCAGGTCGGTGCTGCACTGGTCCAGCACCCGCTGATCAAAGCCGTCGGCTTCACCGGATCACTCGGAGGGGGGCGGGCGCTGTTTGATCTATGTGCGCAACGCCCGGAACCCATTCCCTTCTTTGGTGAGTTGGGATCGGTCAACCCTATGTTTATCTTTGATGAAGCGCTGAATGCGCGCGGCGATGACCTGGCCAAAGGCTGGGCTGGCTCACTGACCATGGGGGCAGGTCAATTCTGCACAAACCCCGGCATTGCAGTTCTGCGCGCAGGTCCAGAAGCCGACCGTTTTATCGATACCGCTGCTGCAGCCCTTGCTGAAAGCCCCGCGCAAACCATGCTGACGGATGGGATTGCACAGGCCTATCACGAAGGTCAGCGTCGCATGGCCGGTGTGGAAGGCGTGCGCGAAGTGCTTGCGACCAACAGCCAAGCCCGCACAGCAACGCCTTTTCTATATACAACGGACGCGCAAAACTGGCTGAGCAACGAGACTTTGTCGGACGAGGTCTTTGGTCCGCTCGGGCTCGTTGTCACTGTTGCAGACATGGACGAAATGCGCGCTGTTGCTCATTCCCTTGAGGGGCAACTGACCTGCACCCTGCACCTGGACGATGGCGACAGCGAAACGGCCGCCCCCTTCCTGCCAATCCTCGAGCGCAAGGCGGGTCGCGTTCTTGCAAATGGCTTCCCAACTGGGGTCGAGGTTGCAGACACGATGGTGCATGGCGGCCCCTACCCTGCATCAACCAATTTTGGCGCAACCTCCGTGGGAACCATGTCCATCCGCCGTTTCCTGCGCCCGGTTTGCTACCAGAATATCCCCGAGGCCCTGCTGCCAGCAGATCTGCGCGACGAGGCATAAAACAGACCTGAACCCCTCCTCGACCCGGTGCCTCCCAGCCGGGTCGAGTGCTTTTATAAACGCGCTGCACGAGCGGGACACGGCAGGTGTCGACTCCTGTGAATTTGAGGCGTATTGGCAGCCTACCTTAGAGCGCCATCCCATTGATCCTCTCGTGACTCCGGCGGAGTTCGACCAGACCGAGCAGATGGTACGCACCGCACTTTCCGTTGCGGCGCTCGCAATAAGGCGGCATGTCTGCGCGTCGCCCAAAGTGGCGCAAGCGTGGGCTAAAATACCTAAAGCTCTGTGGGAGGAGTGACATGGAAACCCTTAATTCTATCGTTGGCGCCGTCAACGCGGTCGTCTGGGGCCCGTTGATGCTGGTGCTCATTCTCGGTGTTGGGCTGTTTTTGCAGGTCGGGCTGAAACTGATGCCCATTTTGCGGATCGGCACCGGCTTTTCATTGCTGTTCAAGGGACGTAGCCCCGAAGATGGCGAAGGCCAGATCACGCCATTTAACGCATTAATGACCGCCCTGTCGGCCACGATCGGCACCGGGAACATCGCAGGTGTCGCAACCGCCGTATTCCTTGGCGGACCTGGCGCGTTGTTTTGGATGTGGATCACCGCGCTGGTCGGCATGGCAACCAAATATTCCGAAGCGGTTTGCGCCGTGAAGTTTCGCGAGCAGGACTCTCAGGGGAATTTCGTCGGTGGCCCGATGTATTACATCAAGAACGGCCTTGGCGAGAACTGGAAATGGCTAGGCGTGGCCTTTGCTCTGTTTGGCTCAATCGCGGCCTTTGGGATCGGCAATGGCGTACAGGCCAATGGCGTCGCGCAGGTACTGGAAACCAACTTTGGCTTCAACCCGTCCATTACCGGCGTTGTGCTGATGGTTCTTACAGGGGCAGTCGTGCTTGGTGGAATCACCCGTATCGGTGCTGTCGCGGGTGCGCTCGTTCCCTTCATGGCCGTGGGCTACATTGCCGCGGGTCTGATCGTCCTTTTGATCAACGCGGATCAACTGGGTTCGGCACTGGGGCTGGTGTTTACGCATGCCTTCACGCCCTCTGCCGCCGAAGGTGGGTTTGCTGGGGCTGCTGTCTGGGCCGCAATCCGCTTTGGCGTGGCACGCGGCGTGTTCTCGAATGAGGCAGGCCTTGGCTCCGCGCCAATCGCACATGCCGCCGCAGAGACAAAAGGGCCAGTCAATCAGGGCCTGATCGCCATGCTGGGTACGTTCATCGACACAATTATCGTCTGCAGCATCACTGGCCTTGCGATCATCGCATCCGGTGTCTGGACCTCGGGAGAAAGCGGCGCGGCACTGACGTCGCTGGCGTTTGAGACCTCGCTGCCCGGTTTTGGTGGCTATCTCATTGCGATTGCGCTTTCGATCTTTGCCTTCACCACCATTTTGGGGTGGTCCTATTATGGCGAGAAATGCGTTGGTTACCTGCTCGGTGCCAAGGTTTTGATCGGCTATCGCATCCTCTGGATCGTTGCGATCTATTTTGGGGCGACGGCGGATCTTGGCTTTATCTGGCTCTTGGCCGATACGCTCAACGCGATGATGGCAATTCCAAACCTGATCGCGCTGATCCTGCTCAGCCCTGTGGTTTTCGCGGTGACCAAGGAGTTCTTTGCCACAAAAGGTCAGAGCGAAGAGCGCGCTTCCCGCTCACCACAATAAACCAAGCTCTATCGGGGGCGCGTCGTTTGATGCGCCCCTCTGTGGCACCTTTCACCACTCCGCGTATTTCAGTTGAATGGCCGGTGCCAGACGTATCGTTTACTATGTTTACCTAGGTCTTTTTATGAAACGATTTCTACCTTCTGCCTTTCTCGGGGCAGTCATTGTACTCACTCTTGCAAGTGGCACTATCGGTGTGATCCTGTTGCTGGACATGGAGCTGGAGCCTGCAAGTTCATGGGAGTGGAGCGCGCGTGCGCTGATGATCACTTGCGCGGTGGTCGCGATTTTCCTTGGTAGGGCGCGATGGCACACACCCGTTGCGCGGCTCTGTGCATTATTGTCCGCGCTCGTTCTGATCATCTCAATGGGGGTCTTTGTGTGGGGCGGGTACAGCGCGCAGATTGCGCAGCCCTGCTAGGCACAGATGACGCTAAGCTACGCCCCCCTCGGAGAAGGTCCTTATTTCGCACAGCGCTTTCTCGTATTGATCGGCGGCAGAGCACCACATTTGGGCCAAACACCACGCAGCGATTGAAATCTCCGTGTTTTTCATGGTTACTTTCGATCTGCCTTTCGCCAGTGTGATCGGGCGGCCGGGGCCGGCATAACTCTCATTGAGGGGAAGCGGGCCTTCAGCTTTGGTCATCTCGGGCGCTCATTCGATGTGGACTGCCATGATCCTCGATCAAGTAATCGCCTGCCCTGTCTGCGACGCTCTGCATCACGATCAGGACGTCCAGAAACACTCAATCGCCAAATGTGCGCGATGTGGAACCGTGCTCGCTGCTCCGAAATCCGGTGCCATGACGCGTATTGCCATGCTGTCCCTCACGGCGCTGATCCTACTGATCGCGGCGGCGTCCTTTCCCTTTCTCGCACTGGAGGTACAGGGGCTTTCGCACCAAGCCTCAGTGCTGGATACGATCCTTGCGTTTGCCAGTGGCCCAATGCTCCCGCTTTCGCTGGCCACAGGCCTGTTGATCGTCCTGTTGCCCGCTGCACGATACTGCGCATTGATCTACACGCTTGCCCCCATGGCCATCGGCTACCGGCCAGCGCCCTATGCGGCAATGGTCTATACATGGGCTGAACGGCTTAAACCCTGGGCGATGGCCGAGATCTTTATCATCGGGGTGGCGGTTGCACTGGTCAAAGTCTCGGGTCTCGCCCGAGTGGAACTGGGGCCTGCATTTTGGGCTTTTGCTGCGCTCTTGATCGTGACAATCCTTACCGACAGCTCAATTTGCAGGTTAACCGTTTGGAAAACACTGAGAACACGCAGCACTATTTGACAGCAACCGAAGCCGGGCTGGTCGGGTGTCGCGCGTGTGGAACGGTGGCGCCACAGGGCACGCATGTCTGCCCATGCTGTCAGAGCCGGTTGGAGTTTTCTGAAACCGCATCCCTGCAAAAGGTCTGGGCGTGGCTTGTCGCGGGATTGATCGCATATGTCCCGGCCAACATCTATCCGATGCTTCGCACATCGACTTTAGGGCAGACTTCCGAGAACACATTGATGGGCGGCATCATAGAGTTGGTCCATCACGGCTCATATGGCGTCGCCTTCATCGTGTTTTTTGCCAGTATTCTGATTCCGATCGCAAAATTCATCGCAATCGCATTTCTGGCCATCTCTGTCCGCAAACCGGCCAATCTTGGCAATCACGGAAGGTTGGTTCTCTACGAAGTTGTAGAATTCATTGGCAGATGGTCGATGATCGACGTCTTTGTCGTGGCAATTCTGACAGCGCTGGTGCAACTGGACTTTGCCGCCGCGATCAGTCCGGGTATTGCGGCAGTGAGTTTTGCATTGTCGGTTGCCTTCACCATGCTGGCAGCCCAGAGTTTTGATCCGCGCCTGATGTGGCTTGCGGAAAACCGAGTTGAGTCATGAGCACCCAAGAACCCGCCCAATTGAACATATCACCCAAGCGCCCCTCAATGTGGCGCAATCTTTCGTTGGTGTGGCTGGTGCCGCTGGCTGCTTTGTTGGTCTCCCTCGGCATCGCGTGGAAGAATTACGCGGACCGCGGTGAGCTGATTTACATCGCCTTTGAAAATGCATCCAGCGTTGTCGCAAATGAGACAACCCTCCGATATCGCGACGTGGTCATTGGCCGTGTCGAAGAGGTCGGTTTTGCCGAAGGCCTCAGCAAAGTTTCCGTTGCAGTACGTGTCGACAAGGACATCGCCCCATTTCTGGACGAAGACGCCACATTCTGGGTGGTGCGCCCCGAGGTCAGCTCGCGCGGGATTTCCGGGCTCAGCACTGTTTTATCGGGGGTCTACATCGAAGGGGCATGGGACGAGCAGGCTGGAGTGGCACAAACCGTCTTCGCGGGCCGTGATCGCCCTCCCCTCGTCCAGCCGGGACGCGCCGGGCGTCGCATCACGTTGCGCACAGAAGATGGTCGGATGATCACCGAAGGCGCTCCGGTGCTGTTTCGCGGCATAGAAGTGGGACGCCTTGAGCATCCACGCTTGACCGTCAGCGGGAATAGCATCGTGGTGGACGCTTTCATTGACGCCCCGCATGACCGGCGCATCAACTCTGCCACACGGTTTTGGGACACCTCGGGTTTTACTGTCTCATTTGGTGCCGACGGTTTGTCGCTGGATGTGGACAGTCTCGCCTCCCTCGTCTCGGGTGGGATTGAATTTGATGCTGTCTTTGAGGGCGGCCGACCAGCAAGCTCCGGCGCTGTTTTTGATATCTACCCGGACGAAGCCACGGCCCGACGCACCGCCTTTGCCCGCTCTATGGCGGGGGGGGTTGCGATTTCCGTGGCCTTTGATGAGTCTGTTGCGGGTCTTAGTGATGGTGCCGCCGTAAAACTCGGCGGGATCAAGGTCGGCGAGGTCGGCACCCTTACGGCATCCATCCAGAACGAATCCGCAAATGCCGAAGTGCGGCTGGTCGCGAAACTCCTGTTACAACCTGCATTGCTGGGTCTGCCCCCCGGTGCAGGAGAAGAGGACGTGCTGGATTTCTTGCAAAACGCGGTTGAGGGCGGTTTGCGCGCGCGCTTGGCCTCTGCCGGGTTGCTCAGCTCCGAGTTGATGGTCGAATTGGTACGTCTTGAGGATGCAGCACCCGCACAGTTTGACCGCACAGCCGAGCCTTATCCAGAATTGCCAAGCGCCCCATCGGATTTGCCCGATTTTGCGGCAACCGCAGAAGGAGCCATGGAGCGGATCAGCGAACTGCCCGTCGAAGAGCTGATGGCGCAGGCGATCAGCACACTTGCAAGTATCGAGGCGCTCGCAACCTCCGAAAGCACGCGTCAGGCCCCTGCTGCGGCAGTCGCACTGCTTGAAGACACCCGCGCCTTGGTGACAGATCCAAGCACACGCGCCCTGCCCCGCGAATTGCAGGCCACGATCACCGATCTGCGGGCCATCCTGCAGGAACTCCAACAGGGCCGCGCCGTAGAACACCTCACGGCAGCCCTCAAAGATGGGGCCGCTGCCGCAAGCGAGATCTCATCCGCATCAGAAGAGTTGCCAGCCCTTGTCGACGATCTTCGCACGCTCGCAGCCAAGGCCAATTCGCTTGAGGCCGAAGAACTGATCCGCTCGGTCAATAGATTGATGATCAGCGCTGATGAGGTGATCGGCACTGAGCAGGCGCGTGCGCTGCCCGCATCCCTTTCTGCAGCTTTGGATGAGATCCGTGCCACGCTCACGACATTGCGCGAAGGTGGGCTGGTGGATAACGCCAATGCGACCATGGCCTCGGCGCGCGATGCGGCACAGTCAGTTGCGGACGCTGCCGAAGGGCTGCCTGCGCTGTCGGCGCGGCTTGAACGGCTCGTCGCGCGGTCAGAAGCGTTGGTGGCGGCTTATGGAGATCGCTCCAACTTCAATACGGAGACGCTGGATGTGCTCCGAGAAATCAAATCTGCGGCGCGCGCGGTTTCACAGCTGGCTCGCAAGATCGAGCGCGATCCGAATTCACTGGTGTTTGGTAGGTAATATGAAAAAACTTTTTGCATTTCTGTGTCTTGCAACGGCATTGACGGCTTGTTCTGGGTCCAATGATGCGCGTTACCTGATTGCAGCTACGCCGGGTGAACCTGTCAAAAACCTCAGCTCCCGCTCGATCGAGGTTCGTCTGGTGTCACTTCCCACTTATGCATCTGCCTCCGAGATTGTCTCAGAGGGTGAAGGTGGCGCGCTCTTTAACGAGGATCGGGCGCAATGGGCAGATGATCCTGCACGGGGCATGTCGGTCGCACTCGCCCGCGGTCTGAGCGATCGCACTGGGGCCGCAGTTGCTGTGGAGCCTTGGCCGCTGAACACCCCGGCGGACGTGCGATTGGACGTAAGGGTCGATCAGAGCTATGCCCGCGCCGATGGCGTGTTTGAGTTTTCCGGGCAATATGCCGTGTCCTCCCCCGAGGGGCGCGTGCGGGAGTTCGTCAAACGGTTCGATATTGAAACCCCGGTCGCTGAGTCCGGCCCCGCCGCTGCGGCGCGCGCACTCTCCGCCGCGCTTGCCGAGCTGTCACGGCAAGTGGCGTCTTCTATGTGAGAACAGGTGCGGGGATCAGGCCGCGCCTTGTAGGAGGTCGCGCACTGCGCCAGTCGCTGGGGTGTTCCGCAATGCATCCGGTGTGTCGAACTGTACGATTTGCCCCTGATCCATCACCGCCACACGATCCGCGAGATCCCAGGCTTCGGCCTGATCGTGGGTCACCATGATCGCGCCCACCCCAACCTTCTGCTGCAACGCACGGACCGAACTGCGCAGGGACCTGCGTACCTGGGCATCAAGCGCACTAAAGGGTTCATCCATCAGCAAAAGCTGCGGATTGATCGCCAGAGCCCGCGCCATCGCCACCCGCTGGCGTTGCCCACCAGAGAGCTGCTGCGGGAAACGATCACCGAGATCCGCAAGACCGATCATGTCAAGAAGTTCAGACACTTTTTCGCGCCGCTCTACACGGCCAGGGCGTTCACGACGTGGCAAAACCCGCAGACCAAAAGCGATGTTGTCTGCCACGCTCATATGGCGAAACAGCGCATAATTCTGAAACACCATTCCAAAGCGTCGCTTACCAGCGGGCAGCCGGGTGATATCTTGACCATCCAGTGTCAGCTGCCCCTGATCCGCGTGCTGCAGACCGGCAATGATGTTCAAGAGCGTTGTCTTGCCCGACCCGGATGCGCCGAGCAATGCTACAAACTCGCCCGCCTCCATCGCCAGAGACACGCCTTTCAGAACCTCTGTTCCGTTAAAGCTCTTGTGAATATTGCGTGCCTCAAACGTCATCACACATGTCCTTTCTTCGGGCCAAAGCGGTTCAGGATGCCGCGCAAAACCAACGTCAGCAGTGCCAATGCCGTGAGCACGGTTGCAGCGGCAAAAGCGCCGGTCGCGTTATAGTCGTTATACAGAAGCTCGATTTGGAGCGGCAGGGTCATCGTCTCGCCCCGGATCGATCCGGCGACGACACTCACTGCGCCAAACTCACCCATGGCGCGCGCCGCCGTGAGCACCACGCCATAGACAAGCGCCCAAGAGATATTGGGCAAAATCACAAATCGGAACAGGTGCCAACCATTAGCCCCCAGAGTGATGGCCGCTTTTTCCTCGTCCTCGCCCGTGACCATAAGCACTGGCAGAAGCTCTCGCACCACAAAGGGACACGTCACAAAGAGTGACACCAGCACAATCCCGGTGAGATTAAACATCAACTGCACGCCGTACGGTGCCAATGCGCCGCCAACGGGGCCATAAGCGCCATAAACCAGCAGAAAACACAGACCCGCCACGATCGGAGAAATCGCAAACGGTGCCTCGATGATGATTAACAGCGCGCGGCGTCCAAAGAAGCGATAGCGCGCAATCAGCCATGCCGCCGCAACGCCAAAGATCACGTTCAACGGCAGTACAATCAGCGCGGTCAGAACCGTGAGACGGATTGCAAGCAGTGTCTCTTCGTCGAGGATATTCGCCACATAGGTCGCCACACCTTCGCTGAATGCGCGATGAAACACAGCGGCGACAGGCACTGCGATGACCAGCGTGACAAAGAGAAACGAGAGTGAAATGAGAACGATACGCGCCATGATTTAACCCTCGGTCCTGAGGTAGCGGTAGAGCCGTGTCTGCACCAGATTGACCACGATCAACAACAAAAGCGAAAGCCCCAACAGCGTTCCGGCAATCGCCGCCGCCGCGGGATAGTCGAACTCATCCAGCCGGATCAGGATCAGGAGTGACGCAATCTCAGTTTTGAATGGAAGATTTCCTGCGATAAAGATCACCGCCCCAAACTCCCCAAGCGACCGCACAAAGGACAGCACAACACCGGTCAGGATCGAAGGCAAAAGCGGACGCAAGATCACACGGGTGAAACGCTGCACTCCATTGGCACCTAAGGTCAGTGCAGCCGCTTCTTCGTCAGGGTCAAGCTCTTCTATCGCGGGCTGGATTGCGCGCACGGCAAAGGGCACCGATGTAAAAACCATCGCAATCACGATCCCCCACCATGTGTAGGCGATCTTGATGTCGAGGTCGGCCAACATCCCTCCGATCCAGCCGGACTTATCGTAAAGCGCCACCAGCGCGATGCCTGCCACTGCGGTCGGGAGCGCAAAGGGGATATCCACCAGCGCATCCAACAGGCCCCGCCCCGCAAAGCGATAGCGCACCAGCACCCACGCCAACAGCAGGCCAAACACAGCATTTACCAGCGTCGCCAGTGCTGCGGCAGACAAAGTGACCTTCAGCGCCACAAGAACACGGCGCGACGTCATCACCTTCAGATAGTCACCGGGGCTCAACTGCGCGAGCTGCCACATCAAACCGCTCAGAGGCAGCAGGATGATCAGCGTGACGAACAGCACAGTGACGCCCAGAGACAGGGAAAACCCCGGCAGGACGCGCGGGGCGGTTCGGGTTAGAGAAACCACAGCTCAACTCCGGTGTTAGGTCCGCCCGGCCCCCTCTGGGCCGGACGCAGATTCCAGATTTCTGGCTTAGTTGCTGAAAACCTGATCGAGGGTTCCGCCATCGCCAAAGTGGGTTTCCTGTGCCTCGGCCCAGCTGCCAAAGACCTCTTCGACAGTGATCAGACGCACCTCGGGGAATTTATCAGCCGTTGCGGCGACCACCTCGGGGTGGTGCACACGGTTGTTGAAACCTGCAATGATTTCCTGTGCTTCTTTGGAATAGAGGAAGTCAAGATAAGCCTCACCTACAGCTCGGCTTCCGCGCGCGTCCGCCACTTTATCGACAAGTGCCACCGGGAATTCCGCCAGCAGAGAAATCGCTGGAACCACACGATCAAAGGCGCCTTCGTCTTCGCTCGCGCGGATGTTCTCGACCTCGGCCTCGAAAGTGATCAACACGTCTCCCAGCTCGCGCTCGACAAAGCTGGTGGTCGCGCCACGTCCGCCGGTATCAAAGACCACCACATTCGAGAGGATCTTGCCAACGAACTCCTGCGCCGCCGCGTCATCACCACCGAACTTTTCCAGCGCGTAGGCATAGGCTGCAAGGTAGGTGTAACGCGCATTGCCGCTTGTTTTGGGGTTCGGGAACACGATCTCCACGTCATCACGGGTCAGATCATCCCAATCTTCAATCCCCTTGGGGTTGCCACCCCGCACAAGAAACGCAGGCAGTGAATAATATGGAGAGGCGTTGTTGGGCAGTTTCTGTTGCCAGTCCTCAGCGACAAATCCCTTGTCCGCGAGGATCTGCACATCCAGCACCTGATTGAAAGTCACCAGATCGGCTTGCAAACCTTGCAAGATCGCCCGTGCCTGTTTGGACGAGCCAGCATGGCTTTGCTTAATTGTCAGGGTGTCACCTGCCTCTGCCTGCCAATGTTCGGCAAAGACCGGATTAAGCGCGGCATAAAGCTCGCGGGCAATGTCGTATGAGACATTGAGGATCTCTTGTTCTTCAGCATGGGCGGGGCTGGTGAGGCCGGCAAACGCGATGGCTGCGGCTCCAAAGCTACGAAACAGAATGCGGGAAGAACGGAGAAACGCTATGGAAGTGAAAGACATTTGAGACTCCGTTGCTGAGAAATTACTGCAGCATATCTGTCAGATTATTTCCTAACTGCAATGGGTTGGCGCGCATTGAAGTCTCTCATTCCAAAGTTCGTTCCAAGACAGAAACAGCTGTTCTGCATTTCTTGCAGAACAAAAACGCCGCATCGATACGAGGGCGCAGGTCTCGCATCACAGTCTAAGCATCCTCCCTGTAACTGAGCTGTGTTTGTGCACAAATTCTGCACAAAAGCCCCCTGAAACTTGCGAGCCCCGCACCACAAAGCTGCAAGTGCGCCGGTCATCTGTCTGTCAAACAACACTGCATATCGGAGACAGGACATGAGGCAGGATTTGATTATTCACGGGGTGCCCGACCGCATTCGGCTGGATGGGTGGTGGCTGGACATGACGACCGAGCCGACATCGCCTGCTCAGCCTCGACCGGCAAAACGCACCTCATTGATGGCATCCTTGCGAATGCGCCATACTGTACCGCTTCTTGCGGCGCTGGTGGTGCTGGCTGATTGGTTGTTTTGGAACCAGCCCGTGGGGATCTCATTTGCGGTCTTTGCACTGGTTCTCTCGGTCGCAATTCTGGCCGCAAAACCCCAAAAGCCAACTGTCAAAGAATGGGCCATCGTGACGGCCTTTGCCATTTTCAGCAATCTGCCAGCCGCGATCGAGCTTCAGTTTCTATCAGTGGTGTTTAGTCTTGCGGGCGTGATTGCCGTTGCCGCCTGGGCCTTTGCGGCGAACAGATTGAACGAAGCGCTCGTGCTGCGGATGATGCTGCGCCTCCCGACAGTGGGAGCGACGCTATTGATGCGCGACGCCATAAACAACATGCCCGCAACCGGCTATAAAACAAAGATGCGGCACCAAGCGGCCGCACTCTTGCTACCGCTGATCATGGGCGCAGTGTTTCTCAGCCTGTTGGCAAGCGCCAATCCCGTGCTGGATGAGTTTCTGGCAGAAATTGATCTGGCCCGTCTTTTTGAGGCACAGTTCTGGTTTCGCTTCCTGTTTTGGGGCGTGGTTGCCTCGTTATTGTGGCCCTACCTCAATCTGAGTGAGCGGTGGATGGGCACAAGGGCGCGCCAGTTCTTTGTTCAAAAAGCGGGCCCGACCCGGATCGCATTTTTCATTAATCCAGTGTCGGTTCGCAATTCGCTGTGGTTGTTTAACATACTGTTCCTAATCCAGACTTTCCTGGACATCAGTATTTTGACAGGTGGCGTGTCCCTGCCCGAGGGGATGAGTTATGCATCTTATGCCCATCGCGGATCATACCCGCTGGTCGCCACTGCACTTCTTGCCGGTCTTTTTACACTGATCACCCGCAGTATGATCGGTTCTGACAAAACGCTACGATTTCTGGTTTACCTGTGGCTTGGTCAAAACATGTTTCTGGTGGCAACAGCTGCCATCCGGTTGCAGCACTATGTCGACGCTTATGCGCTGACTTATCTGCGGGTTGCAGCGTTTATCTGGATGGCGCTGGTTCTTACCGGGCTGTTGCTGACGGTTTGGCAGGTGCATCGTGGCCTGAGCACTGCATGGCTGCTACGCCGCTGTTTTTTGGCATTGGTTGCCATCCTCTATGTGTGCGGGTTGGTGAATTTTGCGGAGATCATCGCCAAATACAACCTCACTCACGGCAGCGCTCTTGCGGAACCAGATAGCTACTATATCTGCAGCCTCGGCACCGGCGCCTATCGCGCCCTTCTCGAGTTCGAAGCTCGGACGGGCCAAGATCTGTGCAATCGGATGATAGAACTTGATCTCACCCGAACTGAGATCCGCAATTGGCGTGAATGGGGCTATCGAAAGTGGCAAATCCAAGCCTATTATCGGCAGCAGAATTGAAGGACCCGTTTTGATGCCCGCACGCATTCTTGTTGTAGACGATGACCCCGATATCCTCGAGGTGACCGGGTTCGCGGTTGAAAAGGCTGGTTTTGAAACCCTTTTTGCCAGTGATGGTCTGGCCGCAATCAACGCTCAGCAACAGGAAGATCCAGACCTTATCGTGCTGGATATCGGTCTTCCTGAAATGGATGGTTTGGAGGTGTGTCGGGAAATCCGCAAAATCTCCGAAGTACCCATCCTCTTTCTCACCGCGCGGGACGAAGAGATCGACAGAATCCTCGGGTTGGAACTCGGGGCCGATGATTATCTCACAAAACCCTTCTCCCCCCGTGAGTTGGTGGCTCGGATAAAGGCTATCTTAAAGCGCAGCGTGCCCGCCCCAAAGCCATCAGACGCCGCAGTGATCCACGGCGCATTACATCTGGATGCGGAGCGGCACCAATGCACTTTCAATGACACGTCGGTAGCTTTGACGGGATCAGAGTTTCGGCTGCTGGCGACGCTGATGATCCGCCCTGACCATGTTTTGACCAGAGCGCAATTGGTGGACGCACTTTATGGCTATAACATCCACGTCTCTGACCGGACCATAGATAGCCATATCCGCAACATACGTGCCAAGCTGTCTCAGGCGGGATGCGTCGAAGGGATTGTAACCGTTCATGGTGTCGGACTTCGGATGGGCTCATGCAAGCCAAGCTAAACCGGAAATGGCGGCCCCGGTTGTGGACGGTCGTACTGCTGGTCTTGGGCATTGTCCTATGCCTGCCCATTGCCGGGCTCATTCTGTTTCGGTTTTACGACAATCAACTGGTTCAACAAACCGAAGAGAGTCTGCTGACGCAGGCCGCGGTCATGTCTGCCACCTATGCGGAGCTTTACGCGGATGCCACAGGCTTAGAGCCGCCGAATTGGGGGGCGGTATCACTGGACAATGCGGTTTTTCCGTCACTGTCGATCAACAGCGCCACGGTTTTGCCTCCGCGCCCGGATGCCACACAAATGAAATCAGCGACTGGCGCGGTCTACCGGACCGTCGCGACACAGCTGACACGCATTGCCAATGCGGCACAGGCGCGAACTCTGGCAGGCTACCGGTTTCTTGATCCCGACGGCAATGTGATCGCTGGCACCGCCGAAATTGGACAAGCACTGGGGCATGTGAATGAAGTCAGCGCAGCCCTTGCTGGCAAAACAGTTTCGGTCGCGCGAACCCGTGTCCGCGCCGACAGCCCGCCCGCACTTTACACACTCAGTCGCGGTGCCAGAGTACGCGTTTTTGTGGCAATGCCTGTCATGGTGGATGAGACCCTGATCGGAGCGGTCTATGTGAGCCGCACCCCAAGCCATATTTTCCGCTTTCTCTACAGTGAACGCGTCAACCTCATGAAAGCTGCCGCTTTTGTGGCTCTGTCCGCGGTACTCATCGGGTATGTGTTCTGGCGTTTCATCACCCGTCCCATCCGTCTTCTGATTCAACGCAGTCACATGGCAGGTCATGGCGATAAAGCCTGGGAGCCACCGGAGCAACTGGGGACGCGCGAAATCGAAGATCTGAGTCACAGTTTCAAGTCGCTCACGCAGCGCCTTCAGAGTAAACAAGACGCGCTGAAGACCTACACAGCACATGTGACTCATGAGCTAAAATCACCGCTTACCGCACTGAAAGGTGCCGCCGAGCTGCTGAGAGATGATGATCTGACCCCGCCGCAAAGGCATCGACTCCTCGATACCGTCGACAAAGGAGGCAAGCGTATGGAGGATCTGCTGGCAAACATGCGTGCGTTTAGTCTTGCTGACCAGCAGGCCAACTCTGGGACCTGTTGCCTGAACGACATTTATACGCAGATCACGCAGAACTTTCCGCGTCTGAACATAAAAGTTGAAAATGACGATCTGCAATTGCCAGCGGAAGCGAATACACTCACGATCATCCTCACTCATCTTTTGGAAAACGCTCAACAACATGGCGCAAAGAATGTCGTTCTCACAGCGCAGCACACTGCAGAGGGAAAGTCGCTGCGCATCGCGGACGATGGCCTCGGTATCAGTGCGGGGAATGCGGATAAAATTCTGCAACCCTTCTTTACCACTCGGCGCGACAGCGGAGGAACGGGGATGGGTCTCAATATTGTAAAAGCCACTGTCGTGGCTATCGGCGGAGAACTCGCCGTTGTCGCCAGCTCAAACGGCGCATGTTTTGAGATCAAATTCGGGTAACGCGAGATGTGCTGGGGCGCGAGCAGCCCCACCCTATAAGACCTCATCACGGTCTCTAATTGCGTCCGCGAAATGACGTCCAATTGGCAACATCATCGGCCGTTGCGACACCGGGTCCTCTACAATAGCGCAAGATAGACCAAAGACACGTTGGACCATGGCGGAGGTCAGTACCTCTTTAGGCGGCCCCATCACGTCAATTTTGCCAGCAACCAATGCGGCCAACTGATCACTGTATCGCGCCGCAAGGTTCAGATCATGCAACACCATCACAATGGTGGTCCCGCGTTTGCGGTTCAGATCGACAAGGAGGTCCAGCACCTCAATCTGATGATTGATATCCAGGTAGGTGGTGGGTTCATCCAGCAGTAATATGCCGGTCTCCTGTGCCAGTGCCATGGCGATCCAGACCTTCTGCCTCTGGCCACCTGAGAGTTCATCAACATCGCGATCTGCCAGATCCGCGATACCAGTTGCCTCCAACGCATGGGCGACCGCCAAGTCATCTTCGGCTGACCACCGCGCCCAAAGACCCTGATGAGGGTGTCTCCCACGCCCAACCAAGTCCAATACTGAAATACCATCGGGAGCGATTGGGGCCTGAGGTAGCAGTCCGAGCTCGCGGGCAAGTTCCTTGGGTGGCATGCGGTGAATTGATGCCCCATCCAATAGCACTTGGCCCGTTGTGGGGCGCAGCAAGCGAGACAATGCACGCAGGAGCGTCGACTTGCCACACGCGTTGGCACCGACGATCGCCGTTATCTTGCCCGGCGGCACATCGAAATCTACCCCGCGCAACACAGAACGCTCGCCGTACTGAGCGTCCAAGCCGGACGCTTTCAGAGGTTTTTGACAGAACCTGTTGTTCAAGCGATGCCCCCTTTGCGATGCATACGGACCAGAAGATAAAGCAGATACGGCGCTCCAAGAACGCCCGTCATGATACCGACGGGATAGCGCGCAGGCAGCAAATGCTGACCAGCAAAATCTGCCAGCAAGACCAGCACAGCCCCAGACAAGGCCGAAATGAGCAGTAGTGGTCCACCCGTTCTTGCGACACGCGACGCGATGGGACGGGCAAGAAAGGCCACAAAGGCAATGGGACCACACACAGCAGTGGCGACTGCGATTGCCCCAACGGCCGATAGCACCACCATAAGACGCGTGCATGCAACCGGGACGCCAATTGCGGACGCGGTATCATCCCCCATCTGCAATGCACTAAGGGCGCGACTATGGGAGAGTAATATTGCAGCACAAAGCACCAGCGTGAGCGCAACAGGTGCTGCCTGTGCAAGTGTTGCACCATTCAACGTCCCGGTTAGCCAACGCAAAGCTTCCTCCAACCGCCAAGCTGGCGCTTTGGACAGCGAATAGGCGGTGACACTTTGCAGCATTGCGGCGATGCCAATACCGATCAGTATCAACCTGCCACCTGAGACCCCGTCACGCCACGCCAGCAGATAGATCAAAAGAGCGACCACAAACGCCGAAACCACCGCCGCAATCGACACCGATAGGCCAGTCGCGCCCCAGAATACGATTGTAAATACGGCCGCCGCACCCGCTCCAGCGGAAATGCCGATGATATCCGGGCTGGCCAATGGGTTGCGTAACAAAACCTGAAATGCAGCACCGGAAAGACCAAAACTGGCTCCGGCGAGGCAGGCCAGAACCGCGCGGGGAAAGCGCAGTTCGCGAACCGTAAAGCTCACCCCTGCGATTTCTTCTCCTAGAATGGCGCGAAACGCCTCTGTTGGCGCGGTCATAGACTGGCCGACCAGCAGAGTAGTGATCACACCTACAATCAAGAGCGTTATAAAAACGATGCAACACCGGTAGAGCGAACGGCGCTGTCGATTGCGTTGGTCACGGATGATCTGAACAAGTGCCGGAGGGGATGTGCTTTCAGTCACAACTCACGGATCCTTTTTCGCCGGACAATCGCGATAAAAATCGGTGCCCCTAAAAAAGCCGTGACAACCCCCGCCTCCAACTCTGCAGGACGGGCCAGAAGCCGTCCCAGCACATCAGCACATAACAATAACACCGCCCCGCTTAGGGCGCTGAGCGGGAGAAGCAGCCTATGATCTACACCGACGATGAGGCGGCACGCATGTGGCACCACAAGACCAACAAATCCAATGGGTCCACAAATCGCCGTCGCTGCCGCCGCCAAAAGAACCGCCCCCAGTGCTGCAATAATGCGCAAGCGCGCCACTCGGGCCCCAAGCATCGTTGCCGCCTCATCCCCAAGCGCCAACATATTAAGACCTTTTGCGCTCACGAGGGCGAGCAATAGCCCTGCGCAGAGAAATGGCAGCATCGGCCGAATTGCCTCAAATGTTGCCCCACCGACACCCCCGATCTGCCAGAGCTGGATACCACCCGCGATGTCGCCACGCGGCAAAATGATCGCCAACGTCAACGAAGCCAGCGCGACGGAGGTTGCCGCCCCTGCCAGTGCGAGTTTCAATGGTGTGGCGCCCCCTCTTCCAAGACTGCCAACCGCATAAACAAACGTTGCTGCAAGAGCAGCACCTGCGCTCGCCGCCCAGAGGAAACCGGTCATAGATTGCAGATTGAACCATGCCACGGCGACAACCACAGCCATGGCTGCCCCTGCGTTCACTCCAAGGATACCTGGGTCAGCCAGCGGATTGCGCGTAAGCCCCTGCATTACCGCACCAGACAATCCAAGCGCTGCGCCCGCCAATGCAGCAAGTACAGTGCGTGGCAGGCGCATCTGCACGACGGCCTGCCCCAAAGTTTCGTTTGATCCAGACACCCCGCCAACGACATCAGCCCAGCTGACATCGCGCGCACCAAACACGAGTGACAGCATTACGGCCAGAACAAGCAGGACCACCAGAAGAGGTAGGGCGACCCCGCCGTTCAGTCGCCTACGTTGGTCGGCTGGTGGCTGCTGTTGATTGAGAGCGCCTTGGGCGGAGGTCATTTTACGTTCCGGGCCGCCTGCGCAAGACGCGCTACATAAGTCTCAAGGACCCAGTCAATGGCCAGAGGTGTCGGGTTGGCGCCGGTGCCCATTGGGTCATTGGCCATCAGCACCAATGCGTCATTCGCGATTACCGGCATCCGGGCTGTTAGAGGGTTGCTGCGCAGGCTGTCCAAAAGCTCCTGATCGCCATAGGTCACCGCGATATCGACATCGGTAAAGGTGTCGATGCGCTCCACACTGATTTCACCCGAATAGCGCCCAGCCTCGGTCGCATCCCGCACACTTTGTGGGGATGTCATACCGAGATCTTCGAAAAACTGCACCCGCAGGTCATTGGCAGAATAGAACCGAATTACGCTCAGGTCGCGCGCTCTGAGATGGGTAATGAACATCGCTCGCAGGCCAGAAATCTCCGGGTGTTTGGCTGTCACACTCGCGATTTTCTGTTCGATCTCTGCAATCAGCGCCTCGCCTTCTCGGGCTTGTCCCATCGCAGTAGAGTTCAACCGTATCACTTCACGCCAACTCGTCGCCCATGGTCCCACAGTATATGCAACAACAGGCGCGATCTTACTCAAGGTGTCGTAATCCGACTGGCTAATTCCTGAGTACGCGGCAAGGATCAGATCAGGTTCTGTGGCTGCGACCGCCTCAAAATCTATCCCATCTCCCTCGTCAAAAAGCGCGGGCATTTCTGCCCCCAGTTCTGCAAGCCGCGCCTCGACCCATGGAAAGACACCATTGGCGTCATCATCGCCAAAACCTACCTTTGCAAAGCCGACAGGAACGACACCAAGCGCCAGCGGGACCTCGTGGTTGCTCCACCCGATTGCTGCGATGCGCGTGGGCTTCTGGTTAACCACCGTGGTGCCCAAAGCATGTTCAATCATAACCGGAAATGGCTGCTCATCGCCTTTGGCATGCGCAGCTGTTAGCCACAATGCCGCAACTGCAAAGCAGACCAGCGAGCCGATAGAACGGGCATATTCCCTATAACTGCGCAGCAGTGCCGGCATCATCACTCTCCTCTCAAATGGTAACTCTCGTTGGTCGCATCGACTTTCACGATGTCAGAAACCGGTCAACCAAACCGACGAGAAAAGGCGTGCTTTTCCTTCGTTGCAACGCAACTAACCAGAGAAACTGACCAAAAAAGTCGAATTCTACAATACGCGATCCTCAGCGGTGTTTAGGGAGCAGCGCGAACACGCGCATAGATCACGCCACGCAACGCCTTCCTCTGGGTGCACGCCGCCATTTCAACCCTGCGCACTGGTTCGTGCCGTCAATGTCCGAACGTCGGCCAGGCAGCACCACAAACAGAACAACAACAAATGAGTACCCAAGGATGACAAAGCACATGCGCAATACCAGCCGCCTGCGTATGCGGGCCATGATGGCAGGATGCACCGCTTTGATTGCAGTTCCCTCACTTGCATTTGCTCAGGCAGAGCAAACTCCAGTCGTGTTGGACGAAATCAAGGTGCAGGCCGAAGATGATGCCCAGACCTTAGTGGCCAATGAAGTCACATCCGGCTCTGGTCTAGCCACAGACGTACTGGATACCGCCGCGACGGTATCCGTGGTCACGTCCCGGGAAATCCAACAGCGCGGGGCACAGAACATTGAGCAAGTCCTGAACTATACTGCTGCGGTGGTGACGGACTACTATGGTGCGGACAGCCGATTTGACTACTTCCGAATTCGTGGTTTCGACTCCTACACTTACCGCGACGGGTTACGGGTAGGCGCGCCCTTCGGCGGGCTACGTGAAGAGCCCTATGCTTTTGAACGGGTCGAAGTTGTAAAGGGTGGAAACTCGACCACCTTCGGCATTTCAGATCCCGGTGGATCCGTGAATTTTGTCACCAAGACACCCAAGCAAGGCCAGCATGGTGAAGCCTATGTTTCTGTTGGTAGCCACAACAAAAAAGAGGTCGGGTTCGATTTTGGTGACGACCTGAATGAAGAGGGCACGTTGGCCTACCGTCTGGTTGGCCTGGCCCGCGACGCGGATGCAGAGTGGGACTTCTCGCGCGATGACGAAACATACCTCGCTGCGAGCATTGCGTGGCGTCCGACCGCAATGACAAGCTTGGTCTTTGCTTTGGACAACCTGAACCGTGATGGCGTTCCCGGTGGCGGCGGACACCCTCAAGGTACCGATTATGACAGCGGTAGGTATTTTGGCGAGCCCAGCTTCAACTATCGCGGCGTAGATCGCACCACCGCATCGTTGATGTTTGATCACGAGTTCGACAATGGCCTGCAACTCGGCGTCTCGGCACGTTATACAGACAGCGCCTCGGACTTTGGCTACATTTACTTGGATGACCGTGCGACTCCCGGTGGGCCAGACATTGATCGCGCTCTATTCGCCAACGACTCCTCCGGAGAGGATCTCGTTCTGAACGCAAGCCTGCAATATGATGCGACCTTTGGCACCGTCAAAAGCCGGACGCTTGTCGGAGTTGAGTATTCAGATAGTACCGACTTCAGCACGTCTTGGTGGGGTCCGGTAAATCCCTATAACGAAGCCACCTTTACCTATGGCGCAGGTACTTACAGCCTTGATGGCTTGGCACCCTATCGTGCTCAGCGAACCGACCAGAGCACAAAAAGCCTGTATTTGCAGGAAGAACTCACCTTTGATGATCGGTTGATTGCAAATCTTGGTCTCCGTTATGACAAGGGCAAGACCACCCAAACCAATATGCAGACTGGCGCTGTGAGCCGTGGCGAATACAGCGAAACCACGGTGCGCGCGGGGCTGGTGTATAAAATCACTCCGGACCTTTCGGTATACGGCAGCTATTCGGAATCCGTTGTCCCGGCCGGTCTCACAGTGGAACCAGAGCGTGGCGATCAATACGAGATCGGTATCAAATATCGCCCGGCTGGTGGTCGAGCGCTGCTAAGCGCGTCAATCTATGACCTGACCAAGTTCAACATGACTGTCACCAATCCGAACACCATGCTGGAAGAAACGATTGGTGAATCCAATGTCCGCGGCATTGATCTCGAAGCAAAGGTCGATCTCTACCGGAACTTCTCCGTCATTGCGGCCTACTCGCACATGGACTCCGAAATTGTTGAGAATGGCACCGGCGGAAACGAAGGCAACGCGCTGCAGTTTGTACCTGATAGCATTGGCTCCCTCTGGGTGAACTATACTGTCCCGGGACAGGGCAGCCGCGGTGACATGATCTTTGGTCTGGGCGCGCGCTACACAGGTGCAATGTGGTTCGACAATGCCAATACTCGTCAAGGTGAGTCATTCACCGTGATGGATGCGTCATTCTCTTATGACATTCGCGAGAACACCAATCTGCGTGTCAATGTTACCAACCTGTTTGATGAAAAGCACATCTCAGGCGGCATCGGTGCAAACTGGTATTCCCCTGCCCGCACAATCAGCGCCACGCTGACGCGCACATGGTAAGGTCATGATCTTGGATCCGACCCCTTGCATGTGGGGTCGGATCACTCTTCAAGGCGGTGCAGCACCAAACGCCGCCAGCTCGCCGGAGTGTGCCCCGCAACATCGCGAAATACCTTTGTGAAGTGGGACTGATCTGAAAAACCAAGTCGGGCAGCGACTTCCGCAACACTCAGATCGGACTCTCGGAGCAACATCTGTGCATTGCCGATACGGCGATCTTTTTGCCAGCGCACCGGTGTCATACCTGTGGTGCTTTTGAATACATGCGAGAACCAGCTTTCTGACAGTCCAACAAGCTGCGCCATTTCTGCAATCGACATGCGTTGTCCGCCGCGTTGGTCAAAACCTCTCTCAAGTTTTCGCATTTGGTGACCCGTCAGGCGTCCGCTTTGGCGCTTTTGCATCGGAAACGCAGGGGCCAATGCTGCCATCACCATCGCACCAGCAAGACTCTCGAAATACAAATCATCATGCGCGGGTTCGGAGATTTCCTCCATCAGGAGATGCGCCAGTGCTTCAACCTGAGCGGAGCCTTCAGTCCCGATGGTCCGGCCAAAGATGTCATCAACCGCATGCTCTCCCAGTGAGGACGTTAAAAACTGCCGCAACCACGCAGCGTCAAAATGCAAATCAAGATGCATAAACTCACTGCCCGCATCAAAGTAACTGCTGATGGGCACCCCCGCAGGTACAAACAGTACCATCGGCAACGGAAAACCGTGACGCGCGGAGATCTCATAACCTTCGCTGATACGAACGAAGGACATATCGTCCAGAAACACCATCAGCCTAGGAACATCGGACCAGTAAGACCCGTTCGCACCGGGTCGCCCCTTTGCACGCCAGTGAATTCCAAGCATCCGAGCACAACATCGCCAGCGCGGAGGGACCGTTTTTTCTATTCCCTCGGTTCTGCCTTCAAAGTTCTGCAGCAATCCCATTCAGCCATCTCCATGCTTTGTCCGGGCTGCCTGATGGCTGAGCGATGTGGTCAGTGCACGGTTTCAGCAACTGCGGAAACCAGTGTGAAGACGCTGAGAGCGGGCTTTCAGGTATATATTTCCACTGTAATTAGAGCCCCAGGACAAAGCTGTCTATCGTCGAAATCAGACCCAAGTCCCAGTGTTCTCAGCGGGGGTGACTTGTTTCGTCCGCGCCTGCCCCTTCTTTACTGACCTGCCTGTGAATCGGCATGCAATACTGACCCACTTAGGTGGGTTATGAGCGAGTAAAACTGACCCACCTGATTTCGTTAACATCCGCACAAAAGTGCGGGGGAAAGAGGAGGTGTTATTGATGGAAAGCGTGTCGAGAATCCGACGATGGGTACTGGTTGAGGGACGCAGCATCCGGTCTGTTGCCCGGGCGACAGGATTATCGCGGATCGAAGCCATTGACCGCCATTGGCCCGAGGACATGCCAAAACTGTCGAAAGGGTTGCCTGTCGGCCGTCAGCGCAAATGTCAGCGCCTTTTCGATCTGCGTGGGCGCGTCGTCCACCGCAACGAAGTGGCTGATGCCCTGGATGGACTCTTTCGCGGCCAAGTTTCCGAACGTGTCCCTGACCACACAGGCCCACGAACAGATTCTGGCGCGCAGTCTAGGCAGGAACGAGATCGCAATCTGGCCTAGTGGAGCGCATGATACGAATACAGCTCACGGATCGCGCCGCTTGGCCGACATCAGTCTGATTGCCGTATGCAGCCCTGATTTCTTGCGACCGGATTGGCCGATGGGATTGGAGACCCTGCTGACGCTGCCACTCCTACAGGATGCGCACCGGCGGTGGGAAAAGCTGATCCATGCAACTGCGTATGGAGACAGGCATAAACTACTCAACTTTGACCGCTCTGCCTTGGCTCTTGATGCTGCCATCGGTGGTCACGGCGCCGACCTATATGGTGGAGGTTTGGGTCGATCCCGATCCCTCTGCTGAGGGGCTCTATGTCTCGTGGTCAAAGGATCATCTGGGCCAGACGCGCATCAGGCGGATCGTTGATTGGATTGCGCCTGAATTCGAGTGAAGCAGACCTTCAGTTCGGGAAAGCGAACGGAAGCAAAGTCCCACAGACCGCGCTCGATCATGACAAGATGAATGGCAAGTAGGACTGGTGGCCGCCGGGAGGTGAAAATTTGGTCGAAGATAGACCCAAAATAGGGGGCCAGATGTAGCGCTTACACTCCTATGGCATGTTTTGCGTCTGTAGCGTAGTCTTCGCTGCAGATGGCTGTGTCTGCCCAGCAGGGCCGCTGCGCCGATGTAATCACTAACCTGTCCGGCTGACATAAAGAACCCGATTGGCCGCCCCTTCGCGTCAGCAACGGCGTGCAACTTGGTGTTCATGCCGCCTTTGGTTCGCC
>Ga0208184_100070_pt1 | contig 58040 bp, 56 predicted proteins | sample Virmet3651_4511_FD_185736 | JGI IMG/M metagenome (GOLD analysis project Ga0208184, IMG submission 185736) | Marine viral communities from the Southern Atlantic ocean transect to study dissolved organic matter and carbon cycling - metaG... | ecosystem: Environmental > Aquatic > Marine > Oceanic ... | reverse complement strand
CAGATCGGCGCGCTGACATGGCGGTCCTGAACTGCAGTCTTATGCAGCCGGAAAACGACAAAAACTGCAGAAAACAAGCCCTCGCTTGAACAAGTGCGGCATAATCCGAAGCGCGGCATTATGGCAATTATGCCGATGTCGGCATAACGCCCATGCCACGAAAGCCCCACATCGACTGAACCGTGATTTCGGGTTCTCGAAGTTTGGCAACACGTCCTATGCGCGCGAGGAGATCGTCGCGGAATTGACCTCGGTGTTCCTGGGTCAGACGCTCGGCTTCACGGCTCATACGCTCGAGATGAATGCCGCCTATCTCCACAACTGGTTGCGCGTTCTTCGGTCGGACAAGGGCGCGATCTTCAAGCACGCCGCTGACGCGCAGCGCGCTTGCGACTATCTGATCGCCAGATCGGAGGTGGGCAGGGCAGGTCGCAGTGCCGAGGCCGCCTGACCGCACGGAGAACGGAGACACCTATGTCACGTAAGGAACCCAAAACGCTGCGGGTGGCCTGCTTCAACGACGGCCGCCGCAAGATCATCACCTTCAAGCGCGGTGCCTATTGGTGGAGCGCTGCCGAGGGCGCTTATCCGCTCTCGGCAGCGCTCGAGAGCATCAAAGAACAAGGCGGCTGGATCGAAACCATCCCCAACCCGAATTACAGACCCAAAGGGCTGTTCGGGTAGGGCGTCTTCGGCCTCGATTCATCCGCCAAGCGGAAAAGAAAAAGCGGGCTTTTTGTCCTTTGGAACTCAGACCCTGATCCAAAGGAAAATCCCCATGTCCAAACCCAGAACGGCCAACCCGGCTCTCGCAATCTCCGAAGCCGATCTCGCCTCTGCGCTAGCGCTTATCGGCACAGAGATCCACCACCAACCCCTGCGCAGTTCAGCGCTCGCGCGCGTCATGCGCGAGACGTTTCATGGCAGCGATGCCGGCGGTGCCTGGGACTGGCGTATGGCATATGACCTGATGCAGGCCGCGGCTGTCCAGGTGCTGCTGCGTGGGGACGGCGTGGCAGGTGATGTCGCCGCTGCAAGGCTGCTTGCCTCGCGGCTGCTGACGGAAACGCGCCGGTCAGAGCAGCAGATCCGGCTGCAGCAGTTTTCCACGCCGCTGCCATTTGCGGCGCTGGTCTTGCAGGCCACGGCGATCCGCAAGGGCGAGACCGTTCTGGAGCCCTCGGCTGGCACCGGTGCACTGGCCGCTTTCGCCGCCCGGGCTGGTGCCACGCTTTTGCTCAACGAGATCGACCCCTTTCGCCAGCGCCTCCTGCGCGCGGTTTTCGGCGGCGAGGTGACGGGCCATGACGGCGAGCATATCGACGATCTGCTGCAGTCGCCGCTTCTACCCGACGTCGTGGTGATGAACCCGCCCTTCGCCTCATCGGTCGATCGCTCCCGAGACAAGCACATCGCCGCCAAACATCTCGTCGCGGCTGCCAAGCGTCTCGCGCCCGGTGGGCGGCTGGCGGCGATCATGCCGCCGGGATTCGCGCCCGAACGCGATGCCGCGCATTGGTCACGCGCCTGCGGTCTCCTGACGCCGCGCTTGGCGTTGACGATGCCGGGGCAGGTCTACCGCAAGCTCGGCACATCTGTCGAAACCCAGCTGATGGTCTTCGACAAGGTGCAGGAGGACGGCGAAATGATCGGCGTCCCTGTGCGGGATCTGGATGAAGCCTTGGCATATGTCGATGCCGTGGCCGCAACACGGACCGAGATGAGCCCAGCCCAACGGGTTGAAGCGATCCCTCATGCTCGGCCGACCGTTCGATCATCTGTCCCGCGCAAGACCTTTGCCGGTGTTATCACCGCCCCCACAGCCAGGGCCAATGCCGTCCGTCCGCTCAGCTTCACGAGCCTTCAGACCCCGCGCAACAACATGCCCATCTCAGACATCTATGCGCGCTACCGTCCGCAACGGATCGAGATTGCGGATGCGCAGGAACATCCCACGCCGCTCGTTGAAAGCATCGCCATGGCCTCGGTTGCCCCGCCCATGCCCTCAAACACGGGCAGTGATGACTTGCGCCTGCCCGCCCGGTTGATCGAGGAGGGAGATCTCTCCGAGGCACAGCTGGAAACCATCATCATGGCGCATGACGCCCATGGGCGCGACCTGCCCGGTCAGTTTACCATCGATGACGACCAGACCAAGCTGACGCGCGCCGATGATGACCCTAATGCACGGGCCTATCGCCTCGGCTATTTCCTCGGAGATGGCACCGGTTGCGGCAAGGGGCGCGAATGCGCGGGGCTCATCCTTGTGAACTGGCTGGCTGGACGCAGGAAGGCGATCTGGGTCTCCAAATCCGCCACGCTCATCGAGGACGCGATCCGCGACTGGACCGATCTCGGCGGCTCGCCAGCCGACATCCAGCCGCTCTCCAAATGGAAACCGGACCAGCCGATCCCGATGGGCGACGGTATCCTCTTTGTCACCTACGCCACGCTGCGGTCCGCGGGCAAATGCGGCACCACGCGACTGAGCCAGATCCTCGCCTGGATGGGTGAAGACTTTGACGGCGTTCTTGCCTTCGATGAGGCCCATGCCATGCAGAACGCGGCAGGGTCTGAGCAGGGCAGGGGGGTCAAACCCTCCCAGCAGGGCCTTGCTGGCCTGCGGCTGCAACTAGCAGCACCCCGCGCTCGCGTCTTCTACATCTCGGCCACGGGCGCCACGAGCGTGCACAACCTGGCCTATGCCGCGCGGCTGGGGCTCTGGGGGCAGGGGCCCGAATACCCCTTCCCGAGCCGCGAGAGTTTCGTCTCGGCGATGGAAGGCGGCGGTGTCGCTGCCATGGAGGTGGTCGCCCGCGATCTCAAGACGCTCGGGCTCTATACGGCCCGCGCACTCAGTTTTGATGGCGTGGAGTATGACGTGCTCGAACACGCGCTCACCGCTGCCCAGATCGAGATCTACGACGCCTATGCGGGTGCGTTTCGCACCATCCACCATAATCTCGAGGCGGCGCTGACGGCGACCGGTGTCAACGATGCCTCGGGCGAGACCAATGCCTCGGCTGCTCGCGCCTCGGCCAAGTCCCGCTTCGAGAGCACGAAACAGCGCTTCTTCAATCATCTGCTGATGGGCATGAAGGCCCCGACCATCATCCGCGCCATCGCGGACGATCTGGCGGCGGGCAAGGCTTGCGTCATTCAGGTGGTCTCTACAGGCGAAAGCCTGCTGAAACGTCGGCTTGAGACGATGGACCCGGAGGACGAGCTGGTCGAGGGCGAGCTAACGCCGCGCGACTACGTCCTGGGATACCTCGAACAGGCCTTCCCGATTCATGCGCAAAAGCTCGTGGAGATTGACGGCAACATGGTGGCGGAACCCTTGCGGGATGAGACCGGCGCGCTCGTTGTCTCGCGCGAGGCGCTCGCCCTACGCGATGCGGCCATGATGGAGTTGATGACGCTCGCCCCGATCCCTTCGGCGCTGGATCAGATCCTCTGGGCCTTTGGCGACGATGCCGTGGCCGAAGTGACCGGAAGGTCGATCCGACCTCTGAAGGCGGACGATGGCCACCTCTTCATCGAGAAGCGCGCCGCCAGCAGCAATTCATCCGAAACCCAAGCCTTCATGGACGGTGAGAAGGACATCCTTATCTTCTCCGATGCGGGCGGTACGGGCCGGTCCTATCATGCGGCGCAAACGGCGAAGAACCAGAAACGGCGGCGGCACTACCTGCTGGAGCCCGGCTGGCGCGCCGATGCGGCCATCCAGGGGCTCGGCCGCACGCATCGCTCTGCCCAGGTCAGCGCGCCTTTCTTCCGGGTCTGCACCTCGGATGTGCATGGCGAAAAGCGTTTCACCTCGACTATAGCCAAGCGCCTCGACCAGCTAGGGGCCTTGACCAAGGGTCAGCGCGAGACCGGCTCGCAAGGCATGTTCCGGGAGGAGGACAATCTCGAAAGCCCGATCGCGCGGGCCGCACTACGTGGGTATTTCGCCGATCTTGCCGCCGGGCGCGCCGAGGCGATGGGCTATGAGAGCTTCACCGACTGGACGGCCCTGCGGCTGATCGACAAGGACGGGGTGCTCCTTGAGGAGCTTCCCCCGATCCAGCGGTTTCTCAACCGGGTGCTTGCCCTTCCCATCCACATGCAGAACGCGCTCTTTGGCGAGTTCATGAGGCGGATTGCCGATCAGACCGAGCGGGCGCGCGCGGCGGGCATGCTCGATTTCGGCGTCGAAACCCTGCGTGGCGAAAAGATCGAGCAGGTCTCCACGGAGGATCTTTGGACCTGCCCGAAATCTGGGGCCGTGACGCGGATCATCGGGCTGGAGGTCACCGACCCGGTCCACGTCCTTGGGGCCGAAGAGGCCCTGTCGCGCAATCCCGACAAGCTGCCCATGGTCAACCGCGCCTCCGGCCGCGCGGCGCTCATCTCGGCGCGCCCCATGCAGATGTATGACGAGGATTTTGTCACGCTGATGCGCAAGGCGGTGCGGCCAAACGGGTCCAGCTATCTGGAGGAGACAAGGTTCGAGGCCTCGGCCTGGGAAGAGATCGGCAAGCCTGAGTTCGCACGGCTTTGGGATGCCGAGGCTGCGTCCCTGCCGAAAACCACCACGACCAAGCTCTACCTACTGACCGGGCTCTTGTTGCCGATCTGGAAGGACATTCCGACCACCAATGAGCGCATCTACCGCGTCACGCCGGACGGGGCGACCGCCATGATCGGGCGCACGCTGAGCGAAGAAGGGGCGGCCGCGCTGCGCGCCCGCTTCCTCGTCTCCAACCCGCAAACACCGCAAGAGATGCTGACCGCCGCATTGGGCACCACCGCGCCGGTCGATCTGGGCCGGGGTTTGACCCTGACCCGTCGCCGCGTCGCAGGCGAGATGCGTCTCGAGCTGGGCGGCGCGGACAAGGGCATGATTGATGGCCTCAAGGCCGCCGGCTGCTTCACCGAGATCATCGCCTTCCAGCTACGGGTGTTCCTGCCGCATGGGGATGGGATCGACACGGGCCGCATTCTGGCCCGGATCGTGGGGCAGGGAGCCGCCAGAGCGGCAGAACAAGCCGCCTGAAAAGTTAAAGCGGGCTTTGTGCCGGGCGTCGCGGATCTGGATTTCACCGGTCTGCGCTTTCCGGGCGCGCGCTAACCAATGCCACGCCCGGCCCCCCAACTTCAGACAAGAGGACGGACCCATGACCAATCCCCAGATCGATTATGCCGCAATGGCGGCTCAGTGGCGTGCAGAGCGCGAAACCACCTTGAAGGCGACTCGAGCGGAGCTGCTGGCGCAACTACGTGCGCTTGGCATCAGCGAGGTCACTGCCGAATACGAAGGCTATGGCGACTCCGGCAATGTCGAGGATGTGACGGTGCAGCCTGCAGAGGTCCAACTGCCGGAGCCGCTTGCCACCGAGGTTGGCGACTTCGCCTGGTCGCTCGCCTATCATCATCACCCGGGGTTCGAAAACAACGAGGGCGGCTACGGCACGCTGACCTGGGACATAGCACTAGACAGCATCACCCTCGATCATGCCGACCGCTATGTCGAATGCTCGCACAGCTATGACGAGGGGCTGTGAGATGGCCCATCCGCTTCATCATGCTGAAAGCTCTGCCCGGAAATTCGGCGGAGTGCCGTCTGACTATCAGTCCATACATGACTGGTTCGATGCCTCGAAAGAGCACCTCGCGCTCTTCACGCACCGAGCCATGCGCCACCACGCTCAAGGCCTGTTCGAGGCCGAACGTGTCTTCGGCTTGACCCTGACCAATAGCGCAGGTCGGGACATTCCCGTGCGCTGGATCGGGGAGCAGCATGTCCGCGAAGACTGTCAGGGCCGGATCCCGAGCATGGCGGACTGGCTGCGACGGATCCAGCCCGAGCCATGGATGGCCAATGGCCATATCGACTCGCACGCCGGCTCCGAGCCCTGCGGCGACCCAAGGGCTGCCTGGGCCTCCGAGGTCGCCGCCGGAAGAACGGTTCTTGGTCTGAAGGATTGGATGGCGGCGCACGCGACGCAAGCCACGCAAGGTGCCTGACAGCACTCGGCCGTTTGCCAACAAATGCTGCATGGAAGCCCGGTTGGAAGATCGGGCTTCTTGCGTCGTTTCCCCACCACTCTTCTCGAGGAGGACCCCATGACACTCGAAGACATCAAGGCCGCCGTCGATGCCGGCCAGACCGTGCATTGGGCCAATACCGGCTACGTTGTCCACAAGGACCTGCTCGGTCAGTACCTCGTCACCTATGTACCGAATGGTAGCTGCATCGGCCTGACCGACCGGAGCGGCCAACGGTTGAACGGAAAAGACACGGAGTTCTTCGTCGCGCAATCGAAGGACGCCGCAGAAAATCCGGGCAACCAATCAAGACCAGACGGGCAGGGGAGGGGCGTAGCACCCGGAGGCGCGGGGGCATTCCCACTCGGACAGCAGCTCTGACCCGTGGGCGGGGCTGAAAGGAAAGCAGGCTTTCTGATTTGTGATCCCTCAAGGGGTCGAGAAAGCAATCCCGGATGCGTTGGCAAGAACGTCAGGCACCGGCCAATCCAAAAGGAACCATCCCATGTTCGCAGGAACCCTCACCCGCAATGTCGAGACCGCAGCCGCTCAGTACACCGGCATGATCCACTCGACGCGCTTTGACATCGCCATCCAGCTTGAAACCCGCCCTAAGATGTCCGCGCGCAGCCCGGATTTTGACGTGACGGCAGTTAACAAATCCGGTCGCAAGGTGCGCATCGGCACGGCTTGGAACGAGACCGGCAATACCAGCGGCAACCCCTACATCTCGATGCAAATCGATGTCGGCCTCGGCCCGTTCCGGGTCAACGCGGTGCAGACGAAAGAGGCGCGCGCCGCCCGGAGCGGCGCATTCGAGATCATCCCGCTGGTCTCGAACGGCCTGATGAAATCCGGCTCGATCTCGGGCGAACTCACCGCCATGGACGCCGACAACGCCTTCACCGGCTACATCGCCAACATGATGTTCGATCTGGAGTTCATGCTGATCGAGAACGGCTACAAATCCGAGGAGACTCACCCTGATTATCGCATCGAGGTCAGCTCGCCCCGGGGCACGCCGATCCGCGTCGGCTCGGCGTGGATGGCCAAAAGCAGTCGCACGGGCAATGACTACTTGTCACTGCTGATCAACACGCCTGATGGCGACCTGCGCGTCAACGCCGTGCAGAACGAAGAGCAGCGCGGCGGGCAGACCTTCTCGATCATCCCGTTCATCGACAGCGGCGATCAGGCGCAGGACGCGGGCGCGGGGCTGTCGCTGGTTGCCTGATCAGCGCGCAAGGTGAGACGATCTGAACCGAAAGGGGAGCCGTGGGACCACGGTTCCCCTTTTTCCATGTCCGTTTGCGTGAAGGACGCCACCCGCTTGCGATCTGGTGTAAATGCGATACAATAATATATTATCGAAACATAGAGGGCGGGCGCGTGGCGGCTAGATCAGGGACGGTTCCATGGTTTGACAACTTTGATGTTGAGGCACAGGTTGCAGATCTCCTCGCCAATATCGAGCGCTGCACCGGATTTGCGCTACCCGCCCGGCAGCGTGAAGTCATCTTGACCCATGCAAGGGCAAAGCTCGACAGGACAAGGCAGGCATATCTGGAGGCCAAGGCGGCCGGAAAGCCGGTGTCCACATCGCGGCATGCGTATCTGGCCGACCTGCAGGACACGATCTTCATGGCGATCCCGGAAGAGAACCTCGCGCGGATGCCGCTGAGCGAGCAGGTTCTCAACGACCCGTCATTTTACGCTGACGCCATGCACCGCGCCGCTGCGATCAGCGAGGATGAGCTTTTCATGGTGCTGTCCTCTTCGCTGAAAGACATGACAGTCCAAGACGCCCGGGCCTTCGTCTCGAAGCTTTGGCACGGCACGATCGATCACAATGCCCGTAAATACGCCGAAGCCTTGAAGCGCCCCGAGCGTGAACCGCAGCCCTTTCGTCCGGGCAACACCGTGTAAGATCGGAGCCATTCTCTTGGCTTGAGCCGTACCGAGGTTGGCCGCCTCAAACCCCCTTTCCCAAAGGTGGCACCCTGTGCAGCGCGCGAAAGCCGTTGAAGGCGCTGTGGGGACGTCTACTGTCGCCAACATGATGAACCGGGATCACATGCGCGCCTTCTTTCGTCGCGCCGCGGCGCTTGTCGCCTTTGTCGCGCTGCTCTGGGCGGTCCAAGTCGTCAATTGGATCATCGGCTACGGTTTGAACCCGGCCTTCGGCCTGATTCCCAGGCAGCTCGATGGTTTGGATGGCGTCGTCGCAATGCCGCTGCTGCACGGAAGCTTCGCGCATCTTATGGCCAATACGCCGCCGCTCCTGGTGATGGGTGGGCTGCTGGTGACTACGACCACGCGGGCCTTGCTGGCCGTGAACGCCGTGGTGATCGGCCTCGGCGGCGGTCTTGTCTGGCTGTTCGGAAGCTCGGCCATCCATATCGGTGCGTCAGGGCTCGTCTTCGGCTGGTTTGGCTTCCTCGTCGCGCGCGGCCTCGTGGATCGCTCCCCGATCACGCTGGGCGCGGCACTGGTGGTCGGTGTCCTCTACGGCTCTATTCTCTGGGGCGTTCTTCCGGGTCAGCCTGACGTCTCGTGGGAGGCGCATCTGTTCGGCGCTTTCGCGGGCGCTGCCGCTGTAGCCCTTGTCCGGACGCATGTCCATGCGCCGCGCCTCGGCGGTGTCGATCTGGACTGAAGCCGTACGCCAGACGTGGTCGGCCCCAACCGGACCTTCATCATTGACCGTCATGCTGCGTTGGGGAACGACTTAGCTGACTTTTTTCGCCAGAGGCGTTACGCTCACACTGTCTCGTTTTTGCTTGGGGTGCTGAATTCCCGTCGACAAATCAGCGAGGATTTGCGATCTTCGCACAAAATCGAGACGGTCCGACAGACTAACCCGTTGGGAAAAAGGAAATCGTCGCAAGCACCAAGGGTCTGGAGCATGTCCAACGCAAAGCAGATACTGGCTATGCTCCAGAGCAAGGCGGACGGTGACGACGAGCATTTCTATTCAATTGCGTTGCAGGTTGCCGCCGCAGAGGCCCGGCAAGGGCGTCGTACACTCGCAGAAGACCTGAGGGCCGCTGTAGACAAGGCGCGGGAGAAGGCGGCGTCGGGCCAAACCGTCGCCGTGCCTTTCGCGTCCCCGCGTGGTGATCTTGCCGACTTGATCGAGATGCGCCCGCCGCGCTTCGATCTTGAAAGCGTCGTCATGAACGCCTCGTTGCGTGCGCGGCTGGACGACGTTGTCTTGCAACAGCACAAGCGTGACTGGCTCCGCGAACATGGCAAGACGCCCAGCCGGCGTGTTCTCTTCGTCGGACCACCGGGTTCGGGCAAGACGATGTCGGCGGAAGCCTTGGCTGGTGAGTTGCGGTTGCCGTTGTTCGTAATCCGCCTAGAAAGCCTCATCACGCGCTTCATGGGTGAGACTGCCGCCAAGCTGAAGCTCGTTTTTGACGAAACCGCCCGTCACCGGGGGGTATATCTCTTTGACGAATTCGATGCTGTCGGAGGAAATCGAGGCGCGACGAATGACGTTGCCGAGATGCGCCGCGTGTTGAATTCTTTCCTGCAATTCATGGAAGAGCCGAATTCCACGGACAGCGTGATCATTGGCGCAACGAATTATCCAGACCTGCTCGACCCGGCTCTGTTGCGCCGGTTCGATCTGGTTATGGAATTCTGTCCGCCCACTGACGAAGAAATCCGCACGATCATCAAGTTCAATCTGCGGCCAATGAAATTCCCCAACCTGAAGTGGAAGAGCATTCTTGCATCGGCCCAAGGGTTGAGCCAGTCTGAGATTGCCCGCGCAACAGAAGACGCGGTGAAAAGCGCAATCCTGGCTGAGCGGAAGAACGTGACATCGGACGATCTGCTGCGCAGGCTGAATGACAGGCGAGAAATGCGAGAGGCGTTTCGACCTTCGGCAGTGAACAAGTAGTAGATGGCATCCAAGTACTCCTTACCGCATATCAACATCGAAAGCAGACGGGAGCGCGCGGACTTCAAGTCCACCAATGAGCGTTTTCCCGGAAGCCCTCCTCCTCGGGACCGCCAGCAGCATGGCGCAATGCTCCGAGGGCAGTTCTCGCAGGCAGCAAACGACTTTGAGCAAGATCGTCCGCGCGATGAACGGGTATCTCCCGCTGCTGGTGTCTATTTGGAAGTGGAGCTGAGACCGAACGCCAGCCCGGATAGTCTGGAGAGGAAGCGAAGCAACCTTAAACCGGCTTCTGCAAAGCTGGGAGCTGCCGATACTCGGATCGTTGGCCTGTTTGTTCCTGAAGACGCAAAGCCGGTACTTGAAAGCATTCTGGCCGACTACCAGTCGGGCGAACTGACTGAAAAAGGTCAAAACCCGCCATACAAGTCATTCGTTGAACCGATTGAGGCCATCCGAAAGGCCCGTCTCGAAACCTTCTGGACAGATGATCTGGAAGCGCTGCCGCAAGACCCCAACGATACGATCTGGTGGGAGGTGTGGTGCATCAAGTCGGCAGAGAATGCTCTCGATGCTTTGGCTGAAAAGCTCGATGCACGATGCGCTCCAAAGGAACAGCGTTTGGTGTTTCCAGAACACGTGGTTGTTCCCGTTCTTGCCGCGCGCGCTACCATCGAGTTGATGCTATTTGCGCGGTTTTCAATCACAGAACTTCGACGAGCCACGGATACTCCGCATTTCTTCATTGATGACCTAAATCCTGATGAACAGTTTGAATGGACCGACGACCTTGCGGTCCGGATCGAATGGCCCGGTGCAGAGGTTCCAGCGATTTGCCTTTTGGACAGTGGCGTCAATCGTGCGCATAGTTTGATTGAACCCGCTCTTTCACCCGCTGACCTATACAGTGTTCGTCCGGAATGGGGAGTAGACGATACCGGTCCGCGTCCTGGCCATGGGACTCAAATGGCTGGGATCGCTCTGCATGGCGACCTCGTGCCAAAGCTAGCTGATAAAAACCAGGTTAAACTGGCCCATAGACTAGAGAGTGTAAAAATCCTTCCGCCTCCGGGAATGGGAAAGCCCGAAGAGCGCTTCTACGGTCCGATCACGAAGTCTGCCGTCAGCCTTGCGGAAATCGGGCGACCAGAACGCGGCCGCGTTTTCTGCATGGCGGTTACCAATGAAGACATCTCAGGGACACAGCCTTCAACATGGAGTGCGGCGCTTGATCAAGAAGCGGCGGGCGTTACAATGGACGACAAAAGGGCACTCAGACGCCTTATTGTTGTTTCCGCAGGTAATGCACCCAACCCGATCATGTTACACGAGGTCCAACCCTCGGACACTTATCCGATTGAGGACCCGGCACAAGCTTGGAATGTCGTAACCGTCGGTGGCTACACTGACAAAATCCACATTGCCGAACCTGAATTGGCCGACCATTCGCCGCTTGCCGAAGCGGGCGACCTTAGCCCTTTCACGAGGACTTCGACGCTATGGACGACAGGGCGCAATAGGCCGATAAAACCCGACATTGTCATGGAAGCTGGAAACCGCGCTGTGGATGCTTCCCGAACCACCGTTGTCGATACAACCTCTCTTTCGGTCGCAACCTCTGGTCCCGAAGTTGACCGGCGTCCGTTGGTACCGTTTCGTGCTACAAGCGCGGCAACAGCCGAAGCTGCGCGACTGGCGTGCCGCTTGATGGCGGCCAAGCCTGAATACTGGCCGGAGACTATCCGTGCCTTAATGGTCCACGGTGCCGAGTGGACAGATAAGATGCGATTTGCGCTAGACCCCTTAGGGAAAACCGACGCTGCAAAGCTGTTGCGGCACTTCGGATACGGCGTACCCACGTATGAGCGGGCAATTGCTTCAGCTGAGAACCATCTCGCTCTGGTGGCGCAGTCCGAAATCCAACCCTATGGCGTCTCGGGTTTCAAAGACTGCCACTACTACGACTTGCCCTGGCCGCGACAGGCATTTGAAGCGCTAGGGGATGAGGAGGTCAGACTGAAGATCACCTTGTCATACTTTGTTGATCCAAACCCGGGAGCGTTGGCTTCGCTCGATCCATATCGGTATCAGTCGTTCGGCTTGCGGTTCGACTTGAAACGCCGGATGGAAAGCACTGATGAATTCAAAAAGAGGGTGAATGTCGAAGAGCGAGCAGACCCACGACGCAAGCCCCCCACGCAATCGGACACCGACAATTGGCGCTTTCCTGATGGCACGCCGTCCGGATCGCTGCACTGTAACGAATGGAAAGGGCCAGCCGCGTGGCTCTTGGCGCGCAATATTCTCTGCATAAAGCCGGTCGGTGGTTGGTGGAAGAACCGCGCGGATACTGCCACACGTCAGCAAAAGACACGATATGCGTTGGTGGTGTCAGTGAAGACCGCAAGAGAAGACGTGACCTTGCACACAGATATCAACTCGATCATTTTCGGCACCGTGCCGGTTTCCCAAGATATTGAAATAGGAACATGAATTCTGGCCTGCCTTTCGTCGGCAGGACAAGATGACTGTTCGATGCGCAGAAACCACCTGAATGTCCGCTCCTGCCGAGGCCTTCCATCTGAGTCGCGCACGCAACGAATGTCGGCTTCCCACCCTCAGATCGAATGCGTGGAAAAGCAATCTGTGGAATTTGCAGCGGCGTCGCCAGCACATCAACCTTGGCATATCCCCTGCTCGGCTGCGCGTGTCGCAGGGGAGAACGGCCCTTCGGTCCGTCGCGCATTCGGCCATGCGGCCTCACCGCGGCGTTGCACCCAGGCCCCCGGTTTGCCCGCCTCGCGAGCACGTTCCTCCCCGGCCGCTCCGCCGGATTGCGCTCTGGTCTGTTTTGGCCGGAGGCCAAAACGATCCCGCCACTGCATCCGTCTCCCGCGTCCGGTCGGGCCGTTTGCCTGCTCGGGTCGGGCAAACCTACCGTCAAAACACACACACATGAGTGCGGAAGCATATCCTCCGGATGGCCCCCAAATCAGCCCGCGTCAAGGATCGCAAAACTTTTCGGCGAGGGCGGGGCCCGTGGCGCGGTGCGGTCCCGTGCGTGAGGGTGCGCATGTGTCGGGTGTTGCGCACGGAAAACTTTTGCGCCCGGCAAGCCGGCGGCTGCGCCGTCCCTGACCCGGGCAGATTCGGAAACCAGGCATTCGGCCATGCCCCCACACTCACGTGGTGGCTCTATAACCGAACACTGGAGACCAGACATGGCTTACGACACCGCAAACACCTACGAGACGATCGAACTTTTCGGGCTGACCGAGAAGGACGCGCAGCTGCCGATCCCGGAGGATCACGTTCTGACCGACCACATCGTCCGCGAAAGCTTCGAGGCTTTGCTCGGTCAATTGCGCAATACCGGGCTTGAAGCCGAAATCGAACCGCTGGCCCATGGGCTCGCGACGATCCTCCAGCGCCGCAAGGTGGCGCTCGGCAAGGAGGTCGACCGCACCGCCGACAAGATCGGCGCGCTGGCAAAATCCCACGACGGATCGGAGATCGCCGAGACCGCGCTCGAAGAGGCGCAGGCGCGCTTTCTGCAGCTGCGCGAGATTGTCGGCGCCATCGAGGTGATGAGCGAGGCTGCGGCGGAATGCTACGAGATCGAGACGGGCCACGCCTTCATCCCGGCAGCGGGCTCGCGCGCAAGCGTCCGGGCGCAGGAGACCGGGGCGGTCTTCGAGGCGCGGCAGCTCCTCGAGCAGCACGACCGCGAGACTGCCGAGAAATCGAAAGTCGAGGGGGTTCCCCTGATCGTCTCAGGCGCCACCGACTGGACCGATGTCGATGTGATCTTCAACACGCTCGACAAGGTTCGCGAACGGATCAAACAGAACCGCAACCAGGAGATCTTCCTCTGCCACAAGGGTGGCAAGCACGGGGCAGAGATGATTGCGGCTCGGTGGGCCCGGGCACGCGGGGTCGCACAAGCGCGCTTCGATCCGCGCTGGTCCGCGCATGGGCGGGCGGCACCGTTCAAGTGCAACGACGAAATGCTGGACGACAAGTTCGCGGCGACGGGGGTTGTACTCTTCGGCGGCAACGGGGTCGCGCTGAACCTCGGGCAGAAGGCGGAAGCGAAAGGTCTGACGGTCATGCGGGTTGCGGACCCGGCGAAGAAGGCGTCGCAGGATTGAAGAGAGGGGGTCGCGCTTGGCGCGGCCCTTTCGTCATGTCTCATGGCGCGTGCGGTCGGTCACGCGTGATCGGCAGTCTGCGGCGGCCAGCACCGTTATCCCTCTACCCAGTCCGTCAGAGTGCGGCCCATCCGCATCGGTACGGGCTGGGGATGGTGCGCACCTCACGCACATCGTCAGCGGGGCAAGACGCGAGGGGTCGAGACGTCCCACTTGAGGCTGAAGACCTGCGCGTCCCTCGGGTGGTGTTTCGGAACATCGCATCCACGCGGGCGGGCTCCGTCAGCACCCCGGCCAGGCTCGGCGGGACGCGGACGCGGATGGTGGCGGCGGCTTGATGGGAGGGGTCATCCGGATCACTCCTTTTTGCTATGCATGTGGATCGCACGGGGTCGGCCCGTTCGTGCCCTCAGCTCACGCTTCGGCAAGCACAAATACGGCTTCCACGGCGGAGCCGCGGACCCTCCGCATTTGCGCTTGCGACCGGGCCTCTTGCCCCCGTGCCGGGTGATCCCCATCGCAACAAGGAGTAACCCAAATGACCAACCACTACGTCGCCACCGTCCCCGTCAAGTTCACCGACACCGATGGCCAGGAGCGCACCCGTTTTCAGCGCGTGGGTGCGATGTTCCGCAACACCCGCAACGGGGATGGATCGGAGTTCTTCAGCCTCAAGCTCGACTTCCCGGTCGCGGTCTCGGAGCTGGTGATGTTCCCACCGAGCGCGAAAGATCCCCAGGACTAAATCCTCTGACGAGGATGGACCGCCCCAGGACGATCTTGGGGCGGCCCGATCCCTGTTCCAGGGATGCCGGTCGCTGCGCGATCAAGGGACCCACTCCCCCCGAAATGATCAGGCCGCGACAGACCGGCCAGTCAGCCTCAAGGGGGCCATCCACAAAAACCCATCGGCCAGGGCCTCCCGGTTTTTGCGGCAGAGATTTGGGGACCCAAATCTGGCCCTCCTTGACCCTGCCTGTCCGCCCTGTCGGTGGGGTTTGCGCCCGCCCGCGGTTCCGTCCGAACACGCATGTGTTCGGCCAGACCCTCGGGCGGGGCTGGCGGACGGGACCCCTAGGGCAGGTGGGTCGCCCGGTGGTGAGGGCGGCAGAGCCGCGTCCCTGCGGGCCGCGGGGGAAGCGGACACCAAGGCTGCCTGAGACTGAATGCTACGTAAGTATATAATTGACAGATAGGTATATTATCGTAAGGTAGGGGCAGCCTTGGTGGAAGGTGGCAGGAAATAGGGGGTCTTTCTTCGCATGTCTCGCTCAAAACGCCTCACAGATGCGGACCGCATGGAGATCGTTCGCGAAGCTGCGGAAGGCGTTTCCACTTCAGTGCTGGCGGAACGGTTTGGCGTTTCGGTGCGGGCGATCCAGTACACGCTCAAAGCCGATGCCGAGCGCCAGACGGATGCCGCAATTCCGGTCTCAGCGGTCAGTGTGAAGGTCACGGCTGCGGAGCTTGAGGCGCTCGACGCGGTGCTGGCGAAGGCGGGGATCGAAAGCCGGGCCGAGGGGCTGCGGCGGCTCATTCAGGCGGCAGGTGGGGTGTTCGTTCCGGACGCGCAGATGGCAGCTGAGATGGCGCGCTACCGCGCCTCGCTGCACGAGGTCGGCAATGGGGTCGCGCAGATCGCCAAACAGATGACGCAGGCCAATCGGCAAGGGCAGGGGGCCGGCTCGGAGTTCACCGAATTGCGCCTCGCACAGATGCGCGGGCTGGCGCGGTTCATCCTGGATTCCGCTGACGAGATCGACCTGCTCCTGCGCCGCCGTCGGGATGCGATGCAGCTGCAGGCCACGGCCGCGCTGAGGGAGTTTGCCCATGCGGCTGAATGATGCCGTCCATGCCGTCACGGGCGAGGTGTTTCGGGATGGCTGGAGCCGCGTCCGGGGCTCAATGCAGGGGCTGCACGTGGCCAAGCAGACCCAGCTTGTGCGCGCGGCAGCAGGCCACCGGCCAGCGGTCTTCAAGGCGATCCGGGGCGGGGGAACGCATACCAAATCGCAGCTCGCAAACCAGCTCGATTACCTCACCACCAAGTCCACCCATATCGTGGACAGTAGCGGGTTCTTGGATGGCAAGACGAAGCTCGAGGCGGGTGACATCAAGGATCTGACCGAGCGCTTTGCCAAGCGGTGGGATGCGGGCTTCAAGCCCAAGCTTGGGCAGACCACCCACATGCTCATGTCCTTCCCCATCGGCACGCGCGGGGAGGATGTGCGCGACATCGCGACGGATGTGGCCGAGCGGTTCTTCCAGACCGACGCGGGGCATTTCGACTACATCATCGCGGTGCATGAGGACCGCGATCACCCGCATGCGCATTTGGTGCTGAACCGCCGCTCGCAGGAAGGCGAGTTCTTCTTTCTGGGGCGCAACCACCGCTTCAACTATGACGACTTCCGCCTCGCCATGGTCGAGGAGGCCGAGAAGTATGGTGTACGGCTGGAGGCCACGCGGCGGGTGGATCGCGGCGTCGTGCATTACCCAGCCCGCACCAGCGAGGTTTACGCCGCGAAAGACGAGGGCCGCGCGCCCCGCGAGCGCGAACGCGTGGGGGCCGACTTGACCCGGACGCTGGCGGAGATCGCCAACACCAGAACCGTCTACCATTCGCTTGCCGCGGAGGCTTCGCGTGAAGCCCGCGAGGATATTGCCGCGGCACTCTTCCGCGCGGGCGAGGTGCTGGCGCATGGCGGGCAGGTGGACCGAACAGGAGATGTGTATATGGCCGAGGATCAAAGCTTCGAGGATCTCAGAAGCCTCTATGCGGAAAAGCTCGCGCGGGTGCAGGGCATGATCGCCGAGAAGTCTGACGCGGAACGTCCCGTGCTGGAAAAACGCCTCATCGAGATCCAGACGCAGGTCCAGCACATGCAGCCTCTCGGTTTGCGATCGAGCACGCTGTCTGAGGTGCCGTCGGAGGGCGGGGTCTACTCAGAGGCGAATATCGACACCAACCAGCTAGAACGTCTTGCCGAGCCAGGCCTGCGCTCACGGATCGACGCGGCCCTGCGCGGCACGGGGATCAGCACATCCGAAGTGGTGGCCCGGATCGAGACCGGGGCCTCGAGCGCCGCGCTGGAGCATCAATGGATCGCAGATGATCTCTCCAAGGTGGCCGAGGCGCGCGATCTGAACCTCGAACGCCGCGCCGATCTGGAACAGGCGCGCGACATTCTCAACGATGTGCATGTCACGCTCGGCACGCTCTTGGAACGGGAGAACGTGCTGCGCCGGGATGGCGTCATGGAAGCGGAACCGGTCAGCGAGCGGTTCCATTATCACCGGGACGCGGTGCGGGCGATGGAAGGGACAATCCGTCAGGAGATGCGCGCAGACGGCCTGACAGCGCAGCAGATCGAGGACCGGGATTGGGAGGTTGTATCGCGAGCGGAGCGCCGGATCGAGACGGAGCAGCGCGCGTATCTCGAAGCACACCCGGACCTGCTCGCACGCCCCGGCGATGTGATCGACCGGTCTGAACCCTACAGGGAGACCATCACCGATGCGGCCCGCGCCAGCGAGATCACCCGCGAGGTCGACCGGATCATGGAGGGACGCGACGTCCGCACGCCCGTTGCATATGCTGTCACGGATGACTTGCGCGCGCGCTATCCGGACATGCCGTCCCATCTCGCCCGTGGGCTCGGCGCGACCTATGCGGCCGTCGTCGAGATACGCGACACGGAGGTCATCAATCAGGTCCGCCGCGAAACCGAGATGCGCGAGGGGCTTGGGGTTGGCACGCGCGACGCACTCCTCGCAGCCCGCGGTGAAACTGCGCCGCAGTCTGACCGTACCGACCGCCTCGCAGACGAGATTGCGCGTGTTCTGGACCATGAGCGGGCGGGGGAGTTGTCCGCGCCTTTCGAGACCGAGGCGGAGCGGGACGCTTTCCGAACCGAGATCGCGCGGGTGCTGGATGACCGTCAACTTGAGCGGCTCACATCCGGCGATGCCGATGCGCTGGACAAGGTTCTCGAGGACCGCCTCGACCGGCTCTATGTCGCCAAGGTCTACCTGCAATCCGATGCCGCGACGGCCAACACGGAGGCCCTGCGCCAGGTGGTCGATGATCTTGCCGACACCGAATATGAAAAACACCGCGCCACAGACGTGGATGGCGAGACCGAGCGGGGACAGGTCCATTGAGCGCGCCCATGGGAAAGGCGCGGATCGCGACCGGTGTCTTGTTGGTAACGCTGGTGACCGCCGCCATGGGCTATACCATCGCCTCGGCGGTGCTGACCTACCAGGATCTCGGCTTCGGGGCAGAGATCGACTTCGCCTATATCGCGCAGAACTATCTGGCGATCCTCGATCGCCGCCCCGAGGACGCCCAACTTATTCACCTGATCGTCGGCAGCTTCGCCGCCGCCGGCCTGATGCTGAGCCTCGCCCTCTCGGGGTCAGCTCTCACACGCTTTGGCCAGACCCATTGGCAGTCTGCGCGCGAGATGAAGGCCAATGGCTTCTTCGGGGCGCCCGGGACCGGGTTCATCCTCGGCAAGCTGGGGACGCCGGGCTCCCGCGCCAATTACATTTGCTCCAAGGTCTTCCCGCATGCGCTGATCGTGGCGCCCACGGGCCGCGGCAAGACCACGGGCTTCGTCATTCCGAACCTGCTGACCTGGCAAGGCTCTGCCGTGACGCTCGATGTGAAGGGCGAGTGCTTCGAGGCCACGGCCCGGCACCGCGCAGCCCAAGGCGACAAGGTCTATCGCTTTGCCCCCACCGATTGGGAGGGCAAGCGCACGCATCGCTACAACCCGCTCCTGCGCATCTTTGAGCTGAAAGATCCCGCGCGCCAGCAGATGGAACTGCAGCTCCTGGCGACGCTGTTCCTGCAAAGCGACAATGACCGGGTGCAGGGCCTCCTCAAGGGCGGGATCGATCTCTTCGTGGCGGCAGGGCTCTTGGCCTTCCAGCGCAAGCGTCCGACCTTGGGCGAGATCTACCGCATCGCCGCCTCGGGCGGAAACAAGCAGAAGGAGTATTTCGCGCGGGGCCATGAGGTGGACAACAGGGCCGCCAAACTGATCTTCACGCGGCTGGCCTCGACCAACAACGATACGCTGACCTCTTATGTTTCGCTCCTGATGACCTCGGGGCTCGATCAATGGCAGAACCCGGCCATCGACGAGGCGACGGCGGTGTCGGACTTTGATTTCCGAACGATCCGCAAGAAACCCTTTTCGGTCTACCTCGTGGTCCAGCCGCTGATGGTGAAACCATTGGCACCACTGATCCGGCTCTTCTTTTCCGATCTCCTCTCCGCCATGCAGGAAAAGGATCCCGGGCCAGACGAGCCGTGGCCAGTGATGATCATGCTCGACGAGTTCAACCGTCTCGGCAAGATGCCCATCGTGGTCGAGAGCATCGAGACCCTGCGGACCTATCGCGGCCACCTGGCCGTCGTGACACAAACCATCCCCGCCCTCGATGAAATCTATGGCGAAAACACCCGCCGTGCGCTGCAGGGCAACGCGGGCGTGAAACTCTATCTCACGCCCTCGGATGAGAAGACCGTCGAGGAGCTGAGCAAGGCGGTTGGCAAGACCACGAAGACCGTCATCACGCGATCCCAGTCCATCGGCAAAAACCCCTTCGAAGGCCGTAGCCAGTCCACCCGGACCGAAGAAAGCTCTCTCCTGCCCGAGGATGAGGCGCGCCGCCTACCGCTCGATGAAATCGTCATGGTCATCGACGCGCAAATGCCGGTCCGGGCCAAACGGATCCAGTACTTCGACGATCGGCTGTTCAAGGCGATCCACGCAGCACAGACGGGCGAATTGCCGTTTCCGGAGCCGGGGGGCGGGGGGTCGCAGGGCAATTTGCCGTTGAGTATGCGCGCCATGCCGATGACGCCGCCAGCTGACGGTTCAGGCGGATCCGAGGCCGACGTTGAGGCCGCGCGCCAGACTGCTGATGGCCAATCGTCAGAGCAAACCCATCTCGCCCCAAAGAAGACCGCGCCCGTCGTTCAAGCCGTCATCGCCGAGGAACAGCGCCAGATGGAGATGGATTTTGCGGTGCTGGTGCCTTCTGATGATCTGGCGAACGAGGAGGGAGACGAGCAGTTAAGGACCGCTTTGGCTGGCTTGGGCGAACTGGAGTCAGCCATGAATGAGAGGCATTAAGAAGTTCTGGTACCTTTCAGATTCGAGGATTTCTGGAGGTAGCGCGGAGACTTTGACATCGTTGAGGACGAGATTGGCAGCACGTTAAACTTGCCACATTGGGAAAAAAGTTCACTCTACCTTCAATCGATTTTGAAGTTCTGTCACAAAAGGCGACGGGCGTAAGTTAGAATGCATGATATGTACTTCTGATTTTGCCCGCGTAAATCCCACGTAGAAGAGACGCCGAGCTTCCGACTTCTGTGACGCAGTGGAGTTGTTTCTTGGAATGCTCCCCTGATCCATGCCAAACATGATGACGATCGGAAACTCTCGACCTTTGGCACTGTGAAGTGTCGAAAGATGTAGGCTTTCGTTCCCCTCGCTTTGGCCGGCGAACTGGGCGACAGTCATATCTGCACAATCCTTGCCTGCTTGGGTGCGCACGATGAACGTGTCCAGAGTTTCTCCCTCGTCTTTCATCGTGCGGCACTTGACCATCAGGTCTGTGATGATTGCCGCGCGAACATCTGACAACCATTGTCTCAGTGCCAAGGTGCCATCGCGCCGCGACCAAAGGCAGTCCATTAGCGCTCGCTGGAAGGCGAGGCGCGACTCTGATGTGTTGATCTCTTCAGCGAACAGGCGTGCGCCCTCATTGACCAGCTGGTTGAAACGCGGTGTTCCTGTTTGCCATCCGCCCGAACACCATTTCGCGCAGCTTTCCAGCCAGCGCATCAGGCGGCTCGCACGAGGATAGATTGCGTTCGTGTCAGTTCTGATAACTGACAAGCCGATCTGCTGGGCTACTTCAGCAACCTTGTCACCCAGCCAAGCAGCGGGGTAGAGGAAAGCGATGTCTCCGGGTTCCAAATCCGGATGTCGTTTCGCGATGTCAACGATGACTGTCCTGAATGCCTCTGCAGCCTGGTGTTCGTAGCTGCCTTGCTGAGGGTGAAAGTAGACCGTGCCTTCCTCCGCACCTTCAGCCGCCTCGTAGTCTCGCGCTTCGCCAAGCGCAAAATTTGATGCCTCGACAATCTTCGATCCGGACCGGTAGTTCAGCCGCAACCGTACGCACTCGACATCTTTTCGAGCCGCCAGCTCGCGGAGAAGTTGAGGGTTCGCGCCGTTGAATTCATAGATCGACTGGTCGGCATCTCCTACCGCGAACAGCCGCATGCCGGTGCTGAAGCAGAGGCCCATGACCATACGATGGAGCGCCCGTCCGAGGTCTTGGTATTCATCGACGATGAGGACAGGGTACTTGGCGAGGATCGCACGTTGCAGCCATTCATGCTCGCGTAGGGCCCTTACAGCGAGAAGTGGCATATCGTCAAAGTCAATTCGCCCCATCGCTCTGAGCTCGGCTTCAAAGGCCTCCACCAATGTGGCCATCGAGGGATCGGTTTCACGCCATTCTGTGCTGTTTCTATTGAGAATGGATCGGCGGTAAGTTCCCATTGTGAAATCAAGCAGTTGCGGATTTTCGCGCTCGCCGATCACCTTCTTGTACGCTGTCTCCAATGCCTGACGTCGTTCCGCGCGGGTTGCTATGCAAAATTCATCGGGAAGGCCCATATCGGCCGCTTTGGCATATGGAAGGACAATCTGCGTCAGGGAGAAGGAATGGACCGTACCGACAAAAGCTCTTCGTCCGGGCTCTATGCCGAGCGCGGCGAGCCTAGTTTCCAGCTCCCGTGCGCATTCATTATTGTACGTGATGCACACGAGGCCTCGTGGTTCCTGAATGTCTTCGGACAATAGGCGTGCCAGCTTGACGGTTAGCGTTTTTGTCTTCCCGCTACCTGGCCCTGCAAGGACAACACAGTGTCCCTTGGATTCGTAGGCTGCCGATTGTGCAGGGTTGGCCCGTAGAGCTTCGGCGGCTTTCAGATAAATGGACGCGTCAGACACGTTTCACCACATACTGGATAGCATCTTCGAGGTAGCGCGGTGGCTTGCGTCCCTTGATCTTCGAGGCAAGACGTTGAGCGAAACGCCCCTTGCCGACCCCATCGATCAGATTGAGCAACTCGTCTTGGTCGATGCTGTCGTGATCGGCAAGCCAGCCATCAATCTGCGCCTGCCGCGCCTTGCTCCATTTTTCTTCATTGAGGGTTGCTAGAATGTCGTCAGCGAACCCTCCTTCGTACAGATCGGTTTCAAGGGTCCGGATGTTGGTATAGATGCCAAAGTCCTCGAAGCGATCAGCGAGGTCGTCTTCATTCTTGTTTTCGGCAATATCTTTCAGTTCTTCGGCGAGCGCTGTTGAAATTTTTTTCGTTCTCACGCGCTCGATCGCCACAGCGAGTTTGATGCCCCGATTCACGGCTAATGGCTTGCTCTTCGGCATCGGGTCCCAATCTGTGATGACCGAGAAGGGGATGTCCAGCGCGGTCAGGAACTTTGCGTATGGCATAAAATTTGTCCCCGCGACCGAGCAAACGGTTATTCCGAGCATATCGAGCGAATAGCCAAGTGCCTCAGCGAAGAGTGGCACAAGAAACTTTTCGGCATCGCCTTCTACCAAGATGATGCCGCGCGCGAAAAGCATCTCGGCGCGCGTTACATCCAGATACCGCGCCAGATCTTCAGCCTCGCCTTCTGTCAATTTTATCGATGCAGTAGAGCAGCCGACCGTGTCCTCGTCAGCTTTCTCTTTGAGCAGAAGAATTGAACGTAGCGGAGCCACGCTGGCGATATGCGGGGAATGAGAAGTCAGTAGCACTGACATCTGTTTTTGCTGGTCAGGGTTGTCGACCGACTGGAAAAGGTGACGGTAGACTGATCGCTGCAGATGTGGATGAAGGTGGGCTTCAGGTTCTTCGATGGCCAATAGTGTGTGATCTCGATGGTTCTCGGAAATCAGTCTGCTCAGTTCCAGCGCTTTGAGGCTCAGGAACATTATGTTGGCCGAGCCAAGGCTTGCGTCGTTGATTGTCCGTCGGCCGTCATCGATCAACAGTCTTATGTTGCGATACAGGCGTGTGACATCGGTTGCACCAAAACCCAGACGCGGTGTCACATCCTGCTTTGGGCCACTCATGGCGGCAAAGAGTTGGCCGAGGTTTTTCTCAAGCTCACCGACGCTCTTGAACGCCGTCAGCTTTTCAGTTGCCTCTTCGATAGCTTCGCCGATCTCATCAAGGTCTGCCTGGTTGATGCCGGCAAAAGCTTCTTCAATGAGCGGGCGCAGCGGCGACCGTCGCCAAGCTGCCAGATCACCTTCTGCGTCACGAAGAGCTGGTAACAGGTCCATTGTCAGGCGGCGGCGGAGGTCATGTCCGAACCGTTTCGTCTCGCTTTCACCGCCGAAGCAAATGAATTCCAAATCGTCGTCCGATGCCGGCGCATGGCCCAGTCCAGGTCGGGCGCGACATTCGTAGGTCAGGCGGACCGTATCCGGGTCATCGTCGAGGCGGAAGTCCGTGAGTAAGGCCAGGATATCGAGGTCGGTGTCAAATTCTTCGATTTCGACACTAATGACTATTTTGTCATCCACTTCAGGGCCACCAAGGCCGTCCCAGAAATCAACGAGGCCAAGTTGCCGCGCGCTGTCAGGTAGAGAGGGATCGAAAAGCAACCTGAGGGCGTGCATCAGGTTGCTTTTGCCAACCTTGTTTTCACCAACCACAACGATATTCCCATCGAGGGCCACGTCCAGCTTCGAAAAGTTCCGGAAATTCTCAATCAATATTCGTGAAAGATGCATTTTTGCTCACTCAACATAAAAAAAGACAGGACGCCTGCAGCGAGAGCCAGAAGCAGTTTGCAAATTTGGAGGACGATCCGCGACTAGGTAAACTCGAAGGAAAAACTCTAGAACAAGCTTTCCTGCTCCGAGTACTCAGCGACAGCATCTTCCTCGAACTCGATGCCAGACATGGCGCCCAAGTCCGTGACGATCCTCACCAGGTGGTGCGCGGTGTTCAGCTCCCGCCAGCCAGTCGCGTCGCCGCAGGTATCAGTCAGTCCCTTCGCGTTTCGCCAGATACGGTCGTCCGCGGGGGAGAAACTCCTGCCGCTGTACTCCTTGCTCTCGATGATCTGCTTGCAGACGTCGCGCATCGTCGGCGTGAAGGTTCCCGAGTCGCTGCCCCTTATCACCAAGGTGTGGGACTTGCCGGTGTAGCGCAGATGCGGCCTTGGCCTTCCGCCGCCCTTCCCCTTAGGAAACATCATTCGCCCGCAATCCGCGCCAAAGTCACCGTAGGCCAGTCGGTCCGGTTGGACGCCTGTCTCCTTGAGTGCCGCCTGGAAGGTGGTCCACTCTGCCCTGGCGATTAACGTGCGTTCGTTGGCACCGACCGGCAGCTTGTCCGGGTACGCTGACGCTTGATAGACGATCTTGCTCCACCGCGCCGCGCCGTCCAATTGATCGAAAATTTCGCCGATAGCAGGCGCGAAGTCGGCACCGAGGGGGGCTCCGGTGAAATCCACGAAGAGGACGCAGTGTTCCGGCCGGAGGCCCGCCTTCTTCACCGCCTCGACCAAGGCAGCCGGATCAACCTCCTCGAAGTCCATGTAGATACCCGTCCTGACGTCGCCGTCCCGAATGAGCGCCTGGCGGGCCGGGTTGGTCAGATCGGCGATCCTCAGGACTGGAAGCAGGCGGAAGTTTACCGCCCTGGCGATGCGGAAGAGCGTAGCCACTCCTTCGTCGCCGAGGGCCGCCGCCGCCAGTTGCGGGTCGAGGAACGCACGCCGGTGGGGCCAGCTCTTTCCGAGGCGCTCCCCCATTATGTGGGCGATTTCGTCCAGCGTGGGTACGCGCCCCTTTTCGGGGTCGGACTCAGTGGGAGGCGGCACCACGAAGCGCGGGCAAACGTACCCCTGATAACGGGGGGCCAGCCTGCCGCAGGCCGCGAACTCGCCGGGCTTAGCCCTTAGGGCCGGGTAGTATGGGAGCATCACTCTTTCCTTTCTGGGCTTCGCCCACAAACAGTTTCTTCACGGTGTTCCTCCCGATCTTATTTGTGAACAGGGACCACTCGCCCCGCTCCTTGCGTATCCGCCCGAACACAATCGCCGGATGGATACCTAGCTCGTTAGCGAAACGCTCGATGACCGCAGCCGACTTCGCAATTCGGGCGGTAGAGCGCCGCCAACGTTCTTCCGGGATGAGCAAGTTGGAAGCGAAGCGGTTGGCTTCCTCCTCCTGTTCATCGACCGATGTCTCTTGGTCCGTCTGATCGTAGAAGCCTACGGCCAGCCCAGTGGAGAAGTGAAGCGTAACATGGGCAAGTTCGTGCATCAGCGTGAACCAAAAGTTGTCCACCGTGTCGGTCCGCAAAGTCATTCCGATGACCGGCCTTCCGTCCACGATGAACGCAGCGCCGTCGATCTTTAGGCCGGGCACCTGCGGCTCCACGATCAACACAATACCTTGGCTGGCAAGCACTTCTACTGCCAGAAGTGGCCCATGGGGCTCTTTGCTCAGCCGGACCAGGTCGGGCATCCACTTGAGTTCAAGCGGCTCGTGAACGTCCTCGACCCCCGCGAATGCCTCGCGCGCCCTTGCTGTGACCCTGGCGCGCCAAGCGTGGAGCATGACGTCTTCGGTGTGATCCACAACGTTCAGGCCAGTTCTCAGAAGTCCAGGACTTCCAAAGTCGATCCGGTTCTCGGCGATGTAGCGACGAAGTTCGGCCTCGGTGAAGTCCTCGGCGAACCAGCTGTTTTCGCGTCCATGCTTGAGGATTTTCTTGATTTCGGCTTTCGACACCCCGTCGATGACCTTGTCCAGCCCGCGGAGTTCCGGTTGGTCGGACATGTCTGCCCACGGACGCACACCGAGCAGCGCCGCCACGCGATGGTAATTCTTGAGGCTGATCTGCCCATATCGCTCAGCTTCCCACCGCTGGACCTGTTGCTCCTTCACGCCGAGGCGCCATGCCAGGTCCTTCTGAGAGAAGCCGTTGGCGATCCTCGCCACAATAAGCATCAGCCCAAGGTCACGATTTACGAGTGCCTTTAGAGCGGTGGGGCGTTGGGTGTCCTTGGCCTCTTCGTATGCCTCAACCGCGTGGGTCAAGCGCTCGCGCTCGGCCTTCATCATGCGCGAGACTTGAGAAACCACCTCAGGCGGCAAGCCGGCAACAACCGGCTTCATTGCGTGCTCCGAGTTCAGTGCCTCGGTTAGACGAGATATACGGGCGCGTGTTTCCCGCGCCTCCTTCTCGTTAAGGGTGATTCCATTCATCGCCATGCCTCTTTTTACACAACTTTTCTGTTGTGCTCAAGTACACAACCGATAAGTTGGGTTCAACGCCTTTTTTGAGCGCTGAATGCGAGTTACGATCGTCATTAAGCGACCTGCCCTGCAGCAATCCGTGGTGGCAATAAAGGCTGGTAATCGAAACTCATCGTCGCCCCAGCCTTCCCAAGCGTGCCAGTTGCGCCAGCATTTGAGACCCGGCTCCCGATGACACTGAGCCACTTGCTTGACCCGTCTGCCCCATCCCTTGCCTGACAGGCATCTGCTGCACCCCGAAGAACTGCCGCGCCCTGAGTGCTGCGTATTCTGCGCCGCTTGCGCCTCCGATTAGGTAGCGGTTGTAGGCCTGCTGGCTGCCCATGGCGGCGCGGGCAAAGCTATACCCGCCACCGAGGCCGCCGGAGAGCGCTGGCATCATGATGTTGCCGGAGATTGCGCGGACGATGAATGGCGTGGCGACAATGAAGCCCTTGGCCATGAGGACCATCATGAAGAAGGGGATGAGCGCGCCTATATTTGAGGCCCCTTCCGGGTCGCCAAGCTCTCCGATCAGAGCGGAAGAGACGCCAGTGATCGTTGCGAACACGCCTGCGACGACGATGGGGTAGAGCGCGAAGGAAACCAACGCCGAAAGCCAGCGCGCGAAATAGTCCTTGGTCACTTCGAAGAGGGTGAGGAAAATCATCACCGGGGCGATCCCGATCAGAAGCGCGATCATCAGTCGGGAGGCCACGAGGATGAAGGCGGCCAGTCCGCCAAGGATCGAGAGCAGAAGCACACCGACGATGTCGAGCATGGCGCCAGCCATCCAGTTCAGCTCGGACCCGGCAGCGTTCAGATAGTCGCCAAGCTCCGCGATCAGCCGGTCGAATTCTTCAGCGAAAGTTCCCGAGGGCCCCGGACTGCCGCCGCCGACCGAGGCCACCAGCGCGCCCGCGATACTGTCGATCCCATAGAGAATGGCAGACGAGAACGCGTTGAACTGCATCCAATTGGTCGCGAATATCCCGATGAGCCCGATCTTGACCGCGAGCCAGAAGGCTGTGTGCCCATCCATGGCCCGATATTGATAGATCATGTTGATGCCGACGAGGATCACCACCAGCGTTGTCCCCAAAACCAGGAGCGTGCCGACCGTTGCTGCAACCGCACCAAACTGTGTCTCAGCGGCGGTGTCGAGATAGGCTTGGGAGGTTTCAACGAAATAGGTGACAACGCTCATCGCGGCCCCGCCTTACCAATTGCCTGCGGCGTCGCAGATTGCTTTCGCTGCAGGGCGGGCGGCGTTGGCGCGGCGGTTGTTGGCGTCCGAGGCTCGCAGCATCTCCCATCGTTCGTCGCTCGCGTGGCGCTCACGAAACACCGCTTCGGCAGCGGCCCAGGACGGGAACCGGATTTCGCAGGCGCAGCTGACGGTCTCGACAATCCGCTCGAGGTTCTGGGCGCGGTAGATGTCTTGAACCAACACGCGCTGATAGGCTTGGCGCAGGGGGATCTCCTGCATCCACACGGGTTCAGCGGGCCGGTCTGGACAGACGTTGAAACTGCGCTCGAGGGTCGGCACGAGATTGCGCTCAGCGAAGCCGGGTGCCGACGTCAGGCCCAGGACCAGCGCAGTCAGTACGAGGGTACAGCCCGCCTGCCTCATGCCGTGGATCCGGTGGCTGTGGTTTCACGCTTCAGGAAGACCGTGTGTCCCACATTGGCGAATTCCGAGGAGCTGATCGACACCACCTCCCAGCCTTTCGCACCTTTGGCATTCAGGCTGGCCTGCATGTCGGCAAGGCTGGTCTTACGAGTCATGGGAAAGGACAGGATATCGTATTCAAATGTCTTCATGGAGAAGTTCCAATCTCGGTTGCGCCGGGGAGGTAGAATTCTGTGATGCCGCGTTTGCCGTCATGGCGGCCGGCCTGGATGATCACGTCGATGGAGTTCTCGATGTACTGGATCATGTCGGCATAGGTCATCGGGATTTCGGTTTTGAGTGCTGCGATCGCAAGCCGCTGCACGGCCAGTTGCGGGGTTTCGGCATGCAGTGTGGTCATGGACCCGCCGTGGCCGGTGTTGATGGCTTCCAGGAAGGTCATGGCCTCCTTGCCACGCACCTCGCCCAGGATGATCCGGTCGGGGCGCATGCGCAGCGTGGCGGTGAGAAGCACATCGGCGGTCTGGAATTCTGCGTCGCGATTGGCGATGAGGGTCACGGCATTGGGCTGGGTCGGCAGAAGCTCGGCGGCTTCTTCGATGGTGACGATGCGTTCCTCGGCCGGCACATGGGCGAGGATCTTGCGCGCGGCCACGGTCTTGCCGGTGGAGGTGCCGCCCGAGACGATCATGTTGAGCTTGTTCTCGACGCAAAATGCCAGCGCATCATCGATCACGCCCGCGGCCACGACGGCGCGCAAGGCGCGCTTCTTTTCCACGCGCAGGTCTTCGAGCTTTCGCTCCTTTCCGTAGAGGAAATCGAGCGCAATGCCCTCGAGTGGCAGGCTTGAGAAGAACCGCAGGCTGATCGACATGGCCGAGAGCACGGCGGGCGGGGTGATGACCTGTGCGCGGATCGGGCGCCCCTTATAGGTGATCGAGACCGAGACGATGGGGCGGTCCTTGCTCATCGTGGTATTGGCCGAGGAGGCGATCTGGTTGCCGAGGTCCCTGACCTGAACGCCCGTCAGCCTCTGGTCCAGCGCGCGCATGAAGTGATCACCCTGGAATTCGCCCCAGCAGGTCCCGTCTGGGTTGATGCAAATCTCGATGACATCGTCGCGGGCGGCGGCGTCGATCCGGTCGAGCGAGGTTTCAAGATAGCTCAGCGACATGGGCTCAGAATATTTCCAGATCGCGGTCGACCATGACAGTGACGCGCGCGCCCTGGTCGACATAGATGACGGGGCCGATGGAGAGGTAATCGCCTATGACGCTGTCCGTGGCATCTGCCAGATCATCGCCAACGTCTTCGAGAACGTCGGCGGCAGTCTCATCCTGGACCTCGGAGGCGGCGGCACTGGGTGCTGCGGAGATCAGCGAGATCAGAGCGGCCGACCCGAAACGCTCGGCGAAGCGTGTGTCCACGAAGCCGGTGACGCCAGAACGGCCCAGTTCATCACCTCCGAAGGAGCTGATCTGGACGGTTTGGCCCGCGGGCAGGATGATCCGGTCCCAGGCGATCGTGACGCGGCGCTGCGCGATATCGACGCCAGCGCGGTAGCGCCCGACGAGACGGGATCCGCGGGGGATCAAGAGGCGCGCGCCATCGACGCTGTAGACATCCTCGGAAACCACGGCGCGGGTCTGGCCGGGCAGGGAGCTGTCGAGGGCGGTTTCCATGACGGCCTGGATCATGGTGCCCTGCACGATGGTGTTGGAGGGATTGGCGATCACCTCGGCCTGCGTCACGGTGGAGGGCAACGCACCGTTCAGCACGAAATCCGTCACCTCGCCAAAAGTGCGTTCGGTCAGAGCCGTTTCATTCGCTCCGGAGGCACCGCCAAAAGCGATGGTGGGAGAGGCGATGCGCCGCTCTTGGAAGGCGCGTTCCTCCGCGGCGCGGCGCTCCAGCTCGGCCATGCGCCGGGCTTCTTCCTCGCGGCGCAGTCGCTCTTGCTCGCGTGCGCGCAGCTCATCTTCCGTGGGGCCCGCTGGAGCGGGTTGGGGTCGGCTGGCCTCAAGTTGGGCCAATTCCAGATCCATGCGGAGTTGCTCAAGGCTGCGATCCCGCGCCGTCAGTTCGTCCTGGAATCGTTGCTGTGCGGCTTCCGAGGCGGCTTGTAGCGCCGCAATCTGAGCGGTCAGCGCGTCGATCGCCTCTGCGGCGGCGGTGTCTTCCTCGACGACCGGTTCGGGGGCGTTGCGTAATTCCTCGATCTGGGCCTGCAGGGCGGTGATCTGCGCCAGAAGCTCCGCGTTGGGCTCGACGGGGTCTGGTCCGACGAACACAACTTCGGGCTCGGGCGGGGGCAAGGTCTCGATAGCGCCAAAGCCATCCCCCTCGTTTTGGAAGATGTCCGGGGTGGCCGTCGGCAAGGCCTCCTCTTCGTCGGGCTGTGAGAGGAGATAGAGCAGGGCACCACCTGCGCCGATGACGAGGACCACGATCAGCGCGAGAAAGGGCGACCGGCGCTGCGCCGCTGTGGGGGCGCGGGCACTGCCTTTCTCAAGGGCGGCGAGGCGCCTTTCCAGCTCGGTGTTCTCGGTATCGCTCATGAGGCGGCCTCCGCGGGCGGGATCGCCTCGATGCAGACCACCTCTTCGCCAAGTCGCAGGACCCATTGGCGGTTTACGCCGCTGACGCGGATCACGCCGTCTTCAGGGGTTTGCGTGTTGACCGTGCGCTCGCGGCCGCCCGCGTAGCGGAAGATCGCGGGCACAGGTGCGTTCCGCGGAAACGCGAAATACGTGAATGTCCCGTCATCCCAGATGCGGGTTGGCGTAAACTCGGTCCGCGCGCTGGCACCGTAATTGTAGTTTGGCGCTTGGGCGGCGATGGCCCGGGTCGGGCGCGCAGCGTCGTCCGGATAGCGGAACTGCACCACGTAGAAGGTCGGGCTGCGGACCTCCTCGACGTTGAAGTAGTAGCTCCGGCGGTTCGTATAAACTGTCACATTGGTATGCACCCCGCGCGCGACGGGTTTGATGGCAAATGCCTGACCGCCCGGCACGCCATCGATCTCGAAGCCCTCGGTGTCGCCCGCGATGATCGAGCGGATGCTTTCGCCCTCGCCGAACTCGATGGTGGTCACATGGGTGAGCGACACGCTGAGACGGTAGACCTGACCCTCCTGGTAGGTGGCCAAGCGCACCCGGCTGTCGTTGGGACCGCCACGCGGGATGGCTTCGGCAGAGGCGAGGCCGGGCAACAGGGCAATGACAAAAATAAGCGATCTTATAAACAACAACGTCAGTTCTCCAATCTGTCGGAGCGGATGGAATATTCGAGGACGGTGAAGCCGAATGGATTGGTCCAGACCTCATCGATGGAGCGGCGGGTCTCCGGGCGGAACTCGAACAGAAGCGTCGCAGTGAAGAGGCCGGTCTGGGTGCCGTTAATGGACGTCAGGCGCTTGCGCAGGCGGACCGTCGCGCGGTTGGTTCCGATCCGGTTGATGCTGAGGATTTCCACGTCGAGCCGAGCATTGGGGCCATAGACCGTCGGCGGGTAATTCTCGTTGGCGCTGTTCCAGATCTGGCGCAGCCCGCTCTCGGCAGCTCCGTCCGAGCGGCGCAGGACGCTGCGGATGCGCAGATCGTTGTCGAGCTGGTTATAGACCTCCCGGTCGGTCACATAGCGGAACACCTCCGCCTCGATGATCGCCTGGTTGGCGGTCACCGAGGAGGCGCCCACCGAGGCTTCGGGGAGTGCAAAGCCGGTGGCGGGATCATAGGGGACAACGACGGGGGGCGGGTCGACATCGAGGATCGAGACAGCCGCGGCACTCAGACAGCCGATGATACCGAAGACAAGGCCCATCAGGCCAAGGCGTTGCCAGAGCCGTTCGCGGCGCAAGGCACCGTAGACCAGTTCTTCCTCGATGATTTCTTGTTCAGTCGCCACCATTCATGCCCCCGCGATTACTCGGCCCGCAGGTCCGGCAAGGTGAAATCCATGAAGCGCTGTTCTTCGGCGATGGTGGCGGCATCGATCACGCCGCCGGTGCCATCGCCCACGGTCTGGATGGCTTCGAGTTGCCACATGGCGACCAGCGCAATGGCGAGCTCCGCGGTCACGCGCGTGTTGAGATCGATGCTTTCCTTTAGTTCGTCCATGTCGTCGATGAGTCCGACAAGGCGGTCGACCCGCTCGAGCGATTGGCCGGCATCCTCATAGCTGTTCTGGGCCGCCGCCGAGACAAGGGCACCGGTGGTGGCCTGCGTCGCCACGCGATTGGCCCCGGGATTTCCGCTCGTGGCCATCTCGGAGAGAGTGTCGTCGTCAAATCCGAGATCGGCCAGCACCCGGGCCATCTGGGTTTCGATCTCGCCTGCGCCAGAACCGGACAGGCCGGAGAAATCCCCCGTCTTGATCGCCTCAATCGTCGCAAGGATGTCGCCAAATTCTTGGTCGAGCAGACCGTTCAATTCATCTTCCATTTCCGTGCGGATGATATCCGGCAGTTCGGCAAGGCGGGTGAGCGCATCATAGGTTCTTTGCAGCTCCGCGAGTTGGTCCGTGAGCGTGGCAAGCTGTTCGCGGAGCTGCGTCAGCTGCTCGTTTTGCAGAATCTCGTCCCCGATCATCTGCCGGAGCTGCTGGATGTTTTGCGCGATGTTCTGGGTGTCGACGACAGGCACGCCTTGCGCGAGGGCAGGGGATAGGGCGCCAAGATGCAGACCGATCCCAAGTGTCGTGGCCAAGGCCGTCCTCACGAGCAAAAGTCTCATCATTCAATCTCCCTGATCGTAAAATCCATGAACGCGCCTTCGGCCATTCGGGCGCTGGCTTGGGCTAGTTCCTCGGCAGAGAGGACGCGGGTGCGTGCTGCCTGAAGCCGGATGCGGGCAGCGACGAGGCGCACGAGTTCGGCGCGGGCATAGGTGTTGAGCGCGACGCTCTCCTGCGCGTCCTCGGTTTCGGAAATCCGTTCGACGATGTCTTGGATGCGCAGGGCGGCCTGTCGGATCGCGGCGGGCGAGTTGTTGCCATAGAAAGCCGCCCCATGACCCGTGAGCGAGAGGTTGGCATTGGCGAGAAGCGCCGGATCGATTGTGCCAAGCGCATCGATCCCGCCGATACGGCTCAGATAGAGATTGTAGCGCTCCGGGATAACCTGGACGTAGTGCTGGGTCTCTCGGAAGGGGGGTACGCCGCCATACTCGAAAACCCGACCCGGCCCGGCGTTATAGGCCGCGAGAGCGTTGATGATGTTGCCATCGAAGGTGTTCAGTTGCGTTGCGAGATAGCGTGCGCCGCCATGCACCTGCAGGTAGGGGCTGTCGTAGTATTCCGGATTGATGCCAAGATCGCTGGCGGTGCCGGGCATGATCTGGCTGAGGCCGAAGGCACCGACGGGCGACCGTGCCCCAATGGTGAAACGGCTTTCCTGCCAGATGAGCGCTTGCAGCAACGCGCGCCACTGGACGGGCGAGAGGCCTGCGCGGCCAACACCCGCAAAGCCGCTGGTTTCCTGGGCGACGCGGATGATGAGCTGCTCGATGTTCTCGGCGGCGTCGCCGAACATCTGCGCACCGCCGGGATTGGGGTCGATGTCGGCATTGCCATAGACCGCCTCGACTGACCGGGCCGGATCCCCGCTGCCGCTTTCCAGCCCCGAGACCATAGCCGGCAAGCCCTGACCGCCGAAGCTGGTTTGGGCATCGAGGATGAGTTGCAGGGTTTCCAGCTGTTCGCGCTCGATCTCAGCGATAAGTTCGCGCACGGAGAGCTTGTCAGCCTGGATGGCAAGGTCTGCCTCCCGGTCACCGGTCTCGACCATGTCACGTGCAGTAAGCCCGCTGTCATTGGTCGGCACGCCTTGGGAAAGGGCGATTCCGGGCAGCAGGCAAAGCACGAGAAAATGGGGCAGTTTAAACTTCAATGCCGCCCTCCGGCGCGCCAAGGGGCGTGAAGGTGCAATCTGGCGCGACGGGGGCCGTCGAGGCGAGGAAAGTAAAGCAGTTTGCCTTTGGTTCCTGGTATTGAGCGCAGGAAGCCAGCACGCCGAGCGCGGCCAAAGCTAGAAATATGCGGATCATGAAAGCCTCCAGAAGTCCGGGCGGTTGCGGTAGTCGGAACCGACGAGGGCCTCGCCTTTTTCCATGCCGCCGAGGATGGTGAGATTGGGTCCGAGGGCGCTCAGATCGGCATCGACGACGATGGATCCCTGGTCGTCGCGGATGAGCGCAAGGCGGCTGTCGCTGCCGGTGTTGAGAAGAACGTCGAGCTCCTTCTCATAGAGGTTCAGCATCGCGTAATCGGCGGCATGGGCGCGGATGTTTGGGAGCAGGATTTGCGTGGGCACCGCCTCGACGATGGTCTTGCCGGTCCGGGTGCGCTCGAGCTGGCTTGCGTATTGCGTCATCATCACCGCGACGGTGTTCTGCTTGCGCGCGGTCACCAGCCAGTTCGACAGCCGCTCGGCGAAATACGCGTTGTCGAGCGCCTTCCAGGCCTCGTCGATCACGATGATGGTGGGGCGGCGATCCTCGATTTCGCGCTCGACCCGGCGGAAAAGATAGGAGAGAACCGCCATCCGCTCCTTGTCGGCCTCGCTGTCGAGAATGCCGGTCAGATCGAAGCCCACCACATCGCCTTTGAGTGAAAAAGTGTCCTCGAGGCTCTGCCCGAAGATCCAGCCGTAGCGGCCGTCTTCGGTCCACTCGAGCAGGCGCTGGTGCAGATCGCCGCCATCATCTGTGGACACAAAAAGCGATGCGAAATCCCGCCAGTTCCGCAGGGCCGGATTGGAGGCCTGGGCATTCTGGCGCACGACTTCCTGGATGCGGTTGGTCTGCGCCGGGGTCAGGGGTTTGTCGGCGCGGTAGAGCAGCGTTGTGAGCCAGTCCGAGAGCCAGGCGGTGCCACGACTATCGGTTTCAGTCCAAAGGGGATTGAGACCCGTGGGCTGACCGGCGTTCAGGGATGCGTAGCGCCCGCCATTTGCGCGGACGGCCATTTCCATGCCGAGGCGGTAGTCGAAAACGAAGATCCGCGCGCCTGCGCGGCGGGCCTGGGTCATCAGGAAGGCCGAGAGTACCGACTTGCCCGACCCCGGCCGCCCCATGATCAGGGTATGCCCGCTGGTCGGTTCTTTGTCCGGGCTGCCTTGCTCGTGATAGGAAAACCGGTAGGCGCTCTGCTCCGGCGTGGGCAAATAAGTGACGACCCGGCCCCATGGGGTTTTCGCGGCGGGTTTGCCGAGCTGTGTCCGGTGAAAGGCCGCAAAATCCGCGAAGTTGCGATTGGTGACGGCGCTGGCACGCACGCGCTTGGGCTGGTTGCCGGGATGCTGGCTGAGGTAATGGGCCTTTGCGGCGACCCGCTCACCGATCATCTTCACGCCTTCGGTCGCGGCGGCGTTCACGATTTCGGCGCTGAGCGTCTGCAGCTCATCCAGCGTTTCGCAGAAGAGCGTCACGACCATATGGTGTTCGCCGAAGCTTTGGCGCTTGGCCTCGAGATCATCGGCGGCGATATCGAGGGCTTCTAGGAGCGAGAGGGCCGCGTCCTGGCTGGCCTGCATCTGGCGCTTTTGCCGTTTGATGCGGCCCGCCATGAGGTTCGAATTGATCGGGGTGAAGGAATGCGTGACGATCATGTCGACCGGCAGGTTCAGCATGTCGAACATGGTGCAGGAGGTGCCTTCCGAGTATTCTCCGATGGTGAAGCTCTTGCCGTAGCGGTGGCCCACGACGCCCTCGGAAAGCTCGAAATGGTCGCCGTGAAACGTCACGCGGGTATTGGCGACGTTGAAGGACAAAAAGCCGTAGGTGTTCGCTGGGTAGAGCGGCAGCTCTGTTCCGGTGTTGAGCGCGCCCAAAAATCCCACCAACTCTCCCGATCCGGCTGACAGCAGGCGCGGCTTGAGCTCGGTAAGCCCCGAGAGGAAGACGTTCACGGCCTCACCGAGGCGCTGCAGGCGTTTGCGGGTCTCTTCTCTCAGGCGGTCCGGCGCGCTGCGGCCGAGGTGCGGTAGGAGGCTTTTCGGAGGCGGGCGGTGAATGACGGTGAGCGTCAGTGTTTTGTCGCGGAGCCCGCTGGTCTCAAGTTTCGCGCGCCAGCGCCGGTCAACCTCGCCTGCGAAGCTGTCCTCACAGATCGGGTCGAAATCAGGTTTGATGGCCTTGGAGACCTTGTGGACGTAATAGCTGAATTCCGGCCCGAGCTGCGCGACGATGCGGGCAAAAAGCGCCGTCACCTTGTCGAGATAGGCATCGTCCGTCGTGTAGCTGTTGATTCCCTCGAGCCGGATGCAGCGGAAGAGTTCGTTCACCCGGGTCCGCACGGTCTGGTCGTCGACGAGGCTCACATAGGGCAGCATATGCGCAAGCCGGGTCTCGCGCGCATACCAGTCTGGGGTCATTGTGCGGGCATCGAGCGCAGCATCACGGGCGTCATCACGGGGCATAGCTGTCCCCGCCATGGATGCTGCGGTTTCGCGTGGGTGGCGTCTCCTGCAGCGCCGTCATCATTACGTCGATGAAACGCGGGTCCCAATCCGCGGCCTTCCACAGCACCGGATAGAGCAGGGCGGCGACACCCAGCACCGCGATGTGCTGGACCCAGACGAACAAGAGCACCGAACCGAAGAGCCAGACCATCGCGTACATGATGGGCAGGCCCAGAAGCTTCGGCGGGCGCACGAGCCCAAGAAAGAGAGGCGCGCGCTCAGCCACCGGCAAAGACCGCGGCAACGATGGTGGGGGCAGCCGCGACACCGGCGATGCCCACGAGGACCCAGAGCGCCTGGCGCAGATCGATGATGTTGAAGAACCAGCTGAGAAAGACCCCGAGAACGGCAAGCGTCGCGATGACAACGCCAAGTGGGCCGGTCAGCGCATCGACGATGCCCTGTAACAAGCTCTGGATCGGAGAGAGGTCGATGCTTTGCGCAAGGGCCGGTTCTGCAATGAGCAGGAAGAGCGCCAGTGAGGCGACAAAGAGGTTTGAAATCCAACTTGTTTGGAAAAAGCGGTATCGACAATGCACTGCCGCGCTGCGCGCTCTCGTGACATTGCCGATAAGTGTTTGGAGGAATAATTTCCAAAAAGGTTGGGACATCATGAATTTGATCCTTCCAATCGGGCCACGACGGCCATGACGCGGGCCACGTGGTTCTGGGTTTCTCGGTAGGGGGGAATGCCACCGTGCTGGCGCACGGCGTCCGGCCCCGCGTTGTAGGCCGCCAGCGCCAGATGCGGATCGCCGAAGCTTTCCAGCATCATCGCGAGGTAACGGGCAGAGCCGTCGAGGTTCTGTTGGGGGTCACGCGGGTCAACGCCCAGATCACGCGCCGTCGCAGGCATCAATTGACCAAGGCCAATAGCACCTGCACTTGAAATCGCATCCTGCCGGTAGGCGCTCTCAACCTCGATATTGGCCCGATAGAGAGCCAGCCAATCCGTGACGGACAGTCCCGCGCGGCGCAAACCGGGATGGCCGGCATAACGCAGGGCTGTTGCCTCGATGCCCAAGAGAACGTCTGCGCGGGGCAGGGGTGCTGGCTGGGCGAGTGCCGCAAACCTCAGCGCGTCAGGTTTGGGCGCTGCTTCCGTCTCACCAAGGATAGCCAAACCATCGGACGCCGATCCCTGACCAACGCCGTCATTGTAGTTCTGGGCAAAACCGCTCTGAGACCGGGATGGGGTCAGAGAGCCGTCGCTCTCCATGACCAGGACCATTTGCGCTGAAGCAGGTGCTGCGACCAGCCAGAGACAGACGAGGTTAGCTGCCAGCGTCCTTGTCTGACGGCGCGAGTTTGTGGCTCCGGCTTGTCCCCGCTTCAAGCGGCAGGTCGACATGCGCAAAGCCAAGGCCAATGAAGAATGACACCACGCCGGAGATCGTCTTGAACTCGCGGATCTTGATATCGTTGTATGTCGTCCGCGTGCGGGCGGTGACGAGGAGCTTTTCCACGCCCTCGTCAGAGACAACGCGCATGATCCAGACCCCGTAATAGCTGGGGCCTTTCTTATGAGCCGACTCCTGGCACAGGATTTCTGCGTTATAGCCGCTTTCCACGAGTTCGCGGAACCTGGCTTCCGTAACCACATTTGGTGCTTCGATGTCCCAGTTCATGGCCCGGCTCACGCTTTCTCCAATGGCGCGACCCCAGGCATTCCCACTTGAAGCCCAGAGTTACGATAGTATATTATCAACCGCAAGATGTATTATCGTGCTTTAGCTGTAGTTTGGTCACGCAAACACTAGTCACGGCCAGTGTCTGCGATCAAGGAGATAACAGGTTTGAGAAACCCAAGGTTGACATGCCTGCTCCCATTGCAAGCTATGGTCCTTCTAATCTGCGTTCCCGGGCCGGTTTTGGCGGAATCCTGCTTCGCCCCGGCCCGTCCCTTCCTGCCAAGCGATTCGCAGGCGGCGCGGGACTATGCGGACATCATCCGTGGCGATTTCGAAGATTACATTCAGGATATCCAGAGCTACTTCCGTTGCCTCGACGGTGAACGCGCCCGCGCTTTCGAGGAAGCGCGCGAAGTCAGCGAGGACTATGGCCGATTTCTACAATTGGTAGGGGATTGATGGGCAACCTCGGGAGCATCAGACTTGCAGCCCATGGAAACCAGACGCCGATAACACCCTCATATATCTACTTTTTAGATAACAGATTTCATCCGCTAGCGACGTCACAAAAGGTATGTGACGCGTGGCAAAGACAATCAGAAGCAAAGGGCAAGTGGCACTCTGCCAGGCGTTGGTCGACGCGCGCATCAAAGCGGGCCTCGGCCAGAAAGACTTGGCGGATAGGCTCAGATGCCACCAATCCCTTATTGCCCGTCTTGAAAGCGGTCAGCGCCGGGTCGACGTTGTCGAACTGGTCGTTTTGGCGCGTGCCATCGGCTTTGATCCGTTCCAGCTTCTGGCGATCGTTGAAGCCGCCACGGAGCCCGACCACAGGATTTGAAGCCAATGAATTGTTGAGAACACGGAAACCCATTTTCCCGGTCTGATGATCATTCCCTCCTCGAGGACCAGTTAGCCAACATCAAAGAAGCCCGGCGCGCGGTCGTAGTGAACGCTCTGCAACCCCACGCCGCAATTCGCAGCGCCACAGTGCAGGAAGTCAGTAAACAGTGAACGATGATAGGGGTGAGGGCGTCGCGATCGCCAATCTGATCGGGACCGATGGGTGCAGTGTTGTTGGTTGGGTTTATCGCTGGAGTACAGGCTCACATGCGGTGATGTGGGACGTCCAAGGGCCCCAGCCGGTATCGGAAACCCGGCCGGATATAAGTGACGAACAGAAGCAAGAAATCGACTTCGATGCGCTCATGCGGATTCGAAAAAGTGACAGTGGATAGGCTTCTCAGGCAGCCGCCAGTTCATATTGATGGAAAGGGTCTGCGAGCGTACCGGTCATTGGAGCAGATGGCAGCGAAGGTCTCGAAGGAGCCCAATCTGACCGACGCTGCGTCATGCTGGAATGATCGCTTTAGGAAGGAAAGCCAGAAAGGCCCATCTCCACTTGTTCCCAAAAGGATAGATATCGGAACGGGCTTCTTTGCGTTTGTACAGAGCAGTGGCAAATGGCATTTTGTGAAAGAACATTGAGCAGGAGCAACAATGCTAATTAAAGTTGGCGATGACCGCACCTCAAACATCGATCTGGTTCTGGCGGGCCTTTTGTCTTCAATAGCAGGGGCGCTAAACGCCGTCGGATTCCTTATTGCAGGGACATTTACAGCGAATATGACCGGCAATATTTCAGCCTTTGCGGACAACTTCGCAAATGGTGCAGTCGTTCTGTCGTTGTCGTTCCTGGGTCTAGTCGCAGCGTTCATCTGCGGTGCGAGCATAGCGGCCTTGGTCATACAAACCGGACGTGAGCGGAACCTTCGGTCAATCTACGCCCTCGCAATAACTGCCGAGGCCGTCATACTTCTGCTGGTTGGTGCGGCGCTTATTCTGTCGTTCGCTCACTCTCATGAGACGTTTCTAGTCATCGTTCTCAGTTTCGTTATGGGGCTTCAAAACGCGGTCACGACGATGATCTCACGGGCGCGGGTACGCACAACCCATGTGTCTGGAATGGCAACAGACATTGGAATCGAGCTGGCGGCTTTGGTAAGTGACGCCAATTCACGAAAAGATGCGTCGCCAAAGCTCAAACTACACGGCTTGACCCTCGCCAGCTTTACCATTGGGGGCGTCTGTGGGGCGCTATTGTTTCAACTTGTAGGGAGTTGGTTATTTGTGATCGCTGCTTCTGTGTTGTTTCTCATAGCTGTCCCCGAAGCACTCCGAGCGCATCGTACCTGACTTCAACGCTTGTCTCCCAAAATGATCGCTTGTCGAATGGTTCGCTGAATCGGACATTCGTGCACTTGCAGCGAAGGTCTGAAAGGTCCGCTCTCCGGACATGCGCACCGAAAGCAGCGAAAAGCCGGTATTTGAGCAACTCAGCACGCTCAAATTCTCGCAGCATGATGGCAAAGCTGTCTTTGCCAGCGCTAGTAGTTCACCTGTTCGAAGTCGTAGTTGCCATCATAGTCACGCCAATCGACGAAGACAGATCGGTGATAGATACCCGGGCAATTCTGGCCCCAACGTTCAAGTCCCACATGGGCCTCAGGCAGGGCAGTTATAGAAGATCGCTGCCATGAGAAATCGCCTTGGGTTCCATAAGTGCCGAGGACTACAGTGGCGTAGCGTTCGCAGTCTCCTTCGCTTCCTGCTTCGTATTGCCGCGCGTAACGAACATCAAAGACACGGATGGATCGTACGAAATTGAACTCAGGTCCGCTGATATCGATGTCCGCCCGATCTTGAACGAGCCGGAGGGCCTGGTCGGCGGGAACGAATTTGTCTCTTGGCAAGGATTGGAGCGGTCGACGGCTGTCGGGCCGGTACAAGGCTTCAAAGATACGGCCAGCGTTGTTTGGTGGCCGATCGCCCTCATAGGAGGCGCCCATGGGACAGCGCCAGATTTGCAGCGGCGGTTCCACTGGCCAAGGCGTGATACGCCTGATGAATTCGGCGCGAGCTCGGGCGCAAGGGACGGAAGCGGGCCAGCCGCCAGACAGACACAAGAGGATCGCGCAGTCGATCGGGTATGTCTGCGCTCGGGCGGACATTGGTAGCGAAAGACCAGTCACGGTGAAAGCGACTGCAACCGAGGGGAGGAGCTTCTTGATCAGATAGTGCATGCTGCGGAACCTCCGTGAGAGGAGTCCAGCATATATACGATAATATACTATCGCAACACTAAGTATAAATACGCATAATGAAGTTTATGTTAAAATGCCTGATCAAAACATCTGCACACAATTTGCTCAGCCGCATCTTCTAAACAGCAGAAGCGTAGAGAAAATCGGTCCGATCCTCCATTTTCGAATAGACGCGGCGATCATCCGTAATTCCAACGGATCGCGAGGTTTCGCGATTACCCCAAAGAGATTTTGCAGATCCAGTCGAGAATTTTATCCAGCACCGAGATGCGCGAAAATATTGCCTTTGGTCATGGGCATTTCGTCTCTTTCAGGTTCATCCGGTCCGCGCGCACATACCGGAAATCACAATACCTGCCGCCAGAGACGAGCGTTTGAGAGCGTTCCAGTTGCCCTCCCCACATCTCCGCCAGCGGATAGTCCAGATTACAGGCATCCCTTGGCAAAAGTCACGGGCGTCCTCCGGCGAGAGCAGCTTGTGATGCAGCTCCTGGTAGGGACACCGCGTCACCAGGAAAACCCCTCCACGATCGCTGTCGATCCAACGCTTGCAATAGGACTTCGGGCCGAAGGGAAAGACGTCCATAATCAGATGCGTGTCGCGTTCGAGACGCTTTGCCGGGTCGCGGGTCGTCAGGCGCACAACCGCGTCCGGAACGGCCATGAACCTGCGGTAAATGATCCATGCCGCATCGCCGACCAGTTCGATGGCATAGGCACGCTCGACGCCGCGGTCGATGGCGGACTGGATCGCAGAGATGATCAGCGCGCCGTTCAAAAGCCAGAGCCGCGCACCGGCGCTGCGTTCGTGCGGGATTTCGGCTGCGTGCTTCTCGAAACGGGTCCATGTATCCGTTAGGAGCGCGTGGATCTCCGCCCGGGTGAAACGGCCCTTCGCCATCTCGCCGCGCACCCGGTTGCGGCCCAGAATGGCCCGCATCGCCGCCGCGCGCACGACCGGGCGGAACAGGACGCGGAACAGGCGCTGTCCGTGGGTCATTTCAGCCAGTCAGGCCCGAAGGCCCTGCCCCGATCCGTAAATGTCATCCAGCCAAGGACGGCGCCGCCCAGTGCGGACATGACGATGCCATTGAGCATGAACAGAAGGCCCGCACCCTGGGCACCGAAATAACCGAAGGTCATATCGAGCCTGAGACAAAGGGTATTGCAAAACAGCCCCAGCATCACCGTTGACAGCAGCGCAGTCAGGCCCACGGCACGCCAGCCGTCCACTCGGCCCAGCAAACCCAGCACCAAGACCGCACCGAATGCACCGCCCATTCCAACGCCGCAATAGACCAGGGTTCACATGGTCTTGTTGAACCAGCTGCCCTTGGGGAAAAGGTAGAACCCCCAGACGAGGAGGATCACAGCCTCGCCAAGGATCGAGAAAAGGAGCGCCAGTTTCAGGGGGCGGGCAGCACCAGTCCCGCCCGCGGTGAATGCGTGTTCGGTCGCGGAAGTCATTCCCGCTCTCCTTTTTGTTCGGTCAGGTCGCGCAAAAGGCCAACGATCCGGGCTGCGGCCTCTGCGACTCGTGTTTCGGACATCTCGCTCCATGTTGCGGCAAACCAGCGGTCGCCGCCCTCGAGCATCCCGAAGGTGGCATCCATCAATAGGTCCTGCGGCAGGTCGGTGCGCACCGCGCCAAGCGCCTGGCCCTGAAGGATCAGCGCTTCCAGCCATTGACGCATCTGCCCCGCCAGTAATTCAAGTGCGGGATGCGCCGTGCCGTCGGCGCGCGCCTGGATCGCGCTCCAATTCAGGGCCGCCAGGACGGGATCGGTCAACTGGCGTTGCAAAAAGGCGCGATACATCGCCTCCCACATCGCCCAATAGTCCGAGGCGGTCGCGGGCGGCGCGCCGGGAACCATGGCTGCCAGCAGGTCGTCAAGCGCCCGCTGCGTCACGGCGGCATAGAGATCGTCCTTGCCTTCGAAATAATGATAGAAAGACGATTTGCTCATCCCCGCAGCGGTGATGACACGGTTTATCGAGGCGCCGGACAGGCCATAAGTCGCGATCTCTGCCGCCGCAGCATCGAGGATTGCCGCCTGTCTCTCGGGCGTGACATTCTGGAAGCGCTTCATGGGAGCCATGGCAAAAGTTGTACTATGGGTTGGACCCGGAGTCCAATCAAACGTATGGTAGCTTTACTTGAGGCATTGGATCACGGCGCTTTCTTGCGTAAAGATCGTTAGAGGGATCATAAGTTGTTAGTTTCGATAGCCATATCCGTCGCACTCTTCGTCGCCACAGCCTATCTGCATCTGATGTCCCTGCGCTTCTGCTCAGGCCGCATGGCATCGGTTCCAATGCGGCCGCATACGCGCGTGCTTTCCATCGTGAGTCTGTTGTTTGTCACCCATCTGTTCCAGATCGGGCTCTTTGCGGGCGGCTTCTGGATTGCGGGGGCGTGGTTCGGGATCGGTGGCTTTGAGGGGTCCGACATGGCACACCCGCTCGACTACCTATATTTCTCGGCCGTCATGTACACATCGCTCGGGATCGGAGATATCGTCCCGACCGGTCATCTGAGATTTCTCGCCGGTGTCGAGGCACTGAACGGGCTTTTGATGATCGCCTGGTCTGCGTCCTTCCTGTTTGCAACAATGAACCGTCTGTGGGACTGGGAGCCTTGCCTCGAGCCCAAAGATGAGGAGTGAGGCATCCGTTGTTAGAGGGCTCAACCGATCAGCGGCTCTTGAACGCAATGAGGCCGAGCAAAGCGGCGACAGCTGAACTGCCCACAACGGCGAGTTTTGCCGTTGCGGCGATCGGGGTTGCGTCGAAAGCCGCGCCGATGATGAACAGGCTCATGGTGAAGCCGACACCGGACAGCAGTGCGACCCCAATGACGTCCCGCATCGAGGTGCCGGGCGGGAGTGTTCCGATGCCGAGGCGAAGCGCCAGGAGTGTTCCGGCGAGAAGTCCCAAAGGCTTTCCGACAATCAGCGCCATCGCAATACCGATGGCCACGGACCATGCCTGTGGATCGGCGGGAAAAAAATCCAGCATAACGCCGCCGTTGAAGAAGGTGAAGATCGGCACGACAAAGAACAGAGCAAATGGCGAAACGCGCCGCTCAGCGCGCGCTGTCGCTCTTGGCGGAAACGACGACAGCGGCAGAGAAAACCCGACAATTGCCCCTGCAATCGCTCCTTCGAGACCGGTCAGTATAAGTCCTGCCCAGAGAACGCAGCCGAAGGCGAGGTAAGGCACGAGCGATGCCCTTCGGGTTCGATTGAGTAGAAATAGACCTGCCAAGCCGCCAACCACCATCCAAAGCGGCCAAAGCTGATCGAACGATCCGTAGAACAATGCGATGACAATTACTGCGCCGAGGTCGTCGAAAATCGCGGCGGCCGTTGCAAAGGCGATGATCGCAGGACCAAGCTGACCCGAAAACAGCGAAAGGACGCCAAGGACCAAGACGATGTCTGTCGCAATGGGGATCGCCCACCCACGAAGGGCGACAGTATCTCCGAAATTGACTCCAAGATATATGGCTGCCGGCACGATCATGCCCCCAAGCGCCGCACTTGCCGGAAGCATGGCCGCACTGGGTTCGGACAGCGCCCCACGGGTCAGCTCGTGATTTGTGTGGATGCCAATCAGAAAGAAGAAGACCGTCAGAAGGCCCTGATTGATCCACTCGATCAGAGGGGCTTCGATTGCCCAGGTGCCCGCCCCAACCCGCAGAGGCAGGTGATGCACAATCGCATAGATGTCCGCCAGCGGCGAGTTCGCGGCCACCATACCCAGAGCAAGACCGACGAGCATGGCGAACCCCGCGCGCCGCCCGTCGCGGACCGATTGCGTGGCCACATCCGTCAACTGTGGGCGGGCTCATCTTGCGGCGCCAGCCAGCGCGACAGATAGGCGCGTTCGAACAGAAAGACTCCCGCGATCGTAACGGCCGCATAGGCGACGATGGCCGGATCGCTCTGCAGCTTCATGGCCGTGAACGCGACCAGAACGATCGCATCAAACCCGAGTGCTGCAAGAATGACGACACCCGAGGCGCCGATCTCTGCCCTGCGGTAGCGCCAGACACCCCAATGCACAGCCATATCCATTGTCAGGTAGAAGAACGCACCCAGCGACGCGATGCGGCTCAGATCGAAAAACACGGCAAGAAAGGATGCGATGACCACCGTGTAGACCAGCGTATGCCGCTGGATCGGACCGGACATGCCGAAATGGCTGTGCGGGATCATCTTCATGTCCGTCAGCATCGCCAGCATCCGCGAGACGGCAAACACACTTGCCAGCACGGCCGAAGCTGTCGCCACCACGGCCAACAGGACCGTCAGCAGGAAGCCGACCTGTCCCAATGCCGGTTCCGCCGCCTCGGCCAGCGAATAGTCCTTGGCGGAGATGATCTGATCGATGGTCAGGCTGGAGCCGACACCGAAGGCCACAAGCAGATAGACAACGACACACAGCGCAATCGAAATGATGATTGCGCGCCCCACATTGCGGTTGGGATCGGTGATCTCAGCCCCGCTGTTGGTGATCGTCGTGAACCCCTTGAACGCAAGAATGGCAAGCGCGACCGAGGCGACGAAACCCATCGCGCCAAAGTCGCCAGCGTCTTGCGTCGCGGCGGCAAAGCCAAACCCGCTCGACCACAGGGCAGCGATCCCGAAGAGCGCGATGCCACCGATCTTGATCGCGGCCATGACCATCGAGAACAGCCCGATCGATCGGTTGCCCGCGATATTCACAAGAAAGGCAAACAGGATCACCCCGACCGCGAGGATGGGCACCAGAGGTCCGCCCTCGATATCGAAGGGACGCAAGAGATATGTGGCAAAGGTCCGTGCGACGAGGCTTTCCGCGATCACCATGCTGAGCGCCATCAGCAGCGCCGCCCCAGCCGCAATCCCTCCCGGCCCGTAGCATTTTTGCAGGATCATCCCGATCCCCCCTGCCGAAGGCCAGGCGTTGGACATCTTGATGTAGCTGTAGGAACTGACCCCGGTCACGATCGCACCGATGATGAACGCAATGGGAAAGAGCGGCCCGGCCAGTTCGGCAATCTGCCCTGTCAGGGCAAAGATCCCTGCCCCGATCATCACGCCCGTGCCCATGGCAACCGCGCCGCCCAAAGTGATGGAGTTCTTCTTGTAGCCGTCGCCGCCGTGGCCGTGCTCGTGATTCATGATTTGCCCCGTCTTTCCTGTTTCTTAGTTTGGCCTTTGCCAAGCGTTCGTGTGTATGGCCGCTCCGCCTGCCAAGTGGCGACGCAGACCGCTCAGCGCCTGCTCCAGATCAAGGTGGTCAACAATCGAATTGGCCCCTGCCTGTCGCGCATCGCCGAACCGCATTGCATCAAGTGTCACCAATATCATCGCAGCCGTCAAATCAGCCTGATCGCCACCTTCGAACAGGTTCGCGGCAATCTCTTTGCCGTCGCGATCGAACGCAACCGCCGCGATCCGTGTTCTTAATTGCCCGAATTGCGGCAGCCACTCTGAAAGCTTTGTCAATCGCCGGGAATGCTCTGACATCCAGCGTCCGAGCCAAAGCCGTTGTGCCACTGCAAACAGGCGTGTGACAAATGGCGGATCGACGGCCAGGTAATGGTGAACACGGACTTCGCGTCCGCCAGGATGAATTCCCTCATCGGGAAACGCCACATCGAGCGCCAGTCTCGGCGCCTCGTTCTGTGCGAAACTAAACCACCAGGGGTGCGTGCCAGGAAATACAGACCGGCCCGTCACCGGGTCGTCATAAGGCTGTCCAAGCGTCCGAAAGAACCACTCAGACGCTGCCTTCCCGTAGTGACGGCCCATGCCAAGCTCGACTCCGATACGCAGCGTCTCTACCCGTTTGTCGCTTGCCAGAGCTGCCGCCATCAATGTGCTGAGACCCGGAGCAGTTCCAACACCCGTCACAAGACACCCGTTTGTCCCGTCCGCCGCCCGGATCAGGGCGTGGACATAGCTCGGCGTCGCCGATGTATCGAGCACCGTACCGCCTCTTGCGAGAATTTCAGCGACCAGCCCCGGCGGTGTCGCTTCGGTCAGATTTACGACCATGGCGTCGTCGGGAAGTGAATGGGCCGCGTCGGGGCGCGCCACGTCGAGGGCTGTGTAAACCACGTTTTCATGCGCCGTTTCAACCGCACGGTTTCGCCTGGAAACCGCCCAAACCTTCCATTCCTGATGGTCGGAAAGGAGGCGAACAAGCCGCGACCCGACATCACCGGATCCTCCGAGGATCACCAGATTGCTCACTCCGTTCACCCTCTTGGTCTCGGCGCTTCTAAATCGCAAATCCGTCTTGCATTTCCGATATCAAACTCAATCTTCGATCAATTCGCAGGCGAGCGCTCGATCGTCGGCAAAAACTGACGCCGCTCCGGTTTCCCGATAGCCAGCTTGCGCTCTGCAAAAAACGGAACAGAACGCTTGCGTTCATTGCGCGGCAACTTCCCGGAATCGAGGCAGAAACGCCGGAACATTCTCTGCATATCTCTCCCATGCCTCGCCAAACCGGGCCCGACTGTCGGCCTCCTCGCTCTTGGCAAGTCGCGCATACATCCAGACCAGAACCGGGAACATTGCAAGCGTGAGGATTGTCGGCCATTGCACGAGGAACCCTGCCATGATGAGAACGAACCCCACATATTGCGGATGCCGTATCCGGGCGTAGGGACCCGTGACCGCCAGTCGCCCGGCCCGCTGTGCTGCCCAGAGATGGTGCCAGGCCACCGAGATCAGCCAGAAGCCCCCACCGATGAATGCAAAGCTGAGGAAATGGAACGGCCCGAAATGCGGGTTCGCTTCCCAGCCGAACATCATTTCCAGAAGGTGCCCGCTGTCATGGGCGAACCAGTCAATCCCCGGCCAGTTGGATTGGAGCCAACCCGACAGGAAAAAGATCGTCAGCGGAAACCCGTACATCTCGACAAAAAGTGCCACGATGAAAGCACTGAATGCGCCGAAGCTGCGCCAGTCACGCGATGTCTGTGGCTTGAAGAAACTGAACGCGAACAGAATGAAGACCGCCGAATTGATGAACACGAGCAGCCAAAGCCCGTATGACGATCCCGGGTCGCTCGTCATTTGTCATCACCCGATCCGCGGCCGCCATGTCCGCCGTGGCCACCATGACCGCCATGCATGAAGAAATGCATGCCAACACAAAGCAGCAAAGGGAGCCAGATCAGCAACCCGCTGCCCAGAATGTGCACCCGATGCTCGTAACCCAGCAGTAGTCCACCAAGGATGAGCGCAAAGATCAGGTAGATGCCCGCGCGTGATTTCCAGAACGAGGGCGGCCTCGGCGGATTGTCATTATCCAAATGTTTTTCGTTATGTCTTGTCATAACACATTCCCGTAGTCAGTTGTGGATCGAGGGGACATGAAACCAGCCCCCACGCGTCGGAGCCATTCGCGCAGTTTCTGCAAGGTTATGGCCAGTCTTTTTTCGCGTCATACGTCATGTCCCTTGAAAAGAACTCCTGCGGGCGCGCGACGTCCCTGAACCGCATCGAATTCGGCTTCTGTCAGAAAATCAAGCGCCCGCCGCCCCGTGACATCCGCCGCAGCCGCAAGAACATGCGCCCAGGTTGATCGGTTGGCGAACAGCATTCCGTCTGCATCGAGTGTGCCACCGCGACCGCAGAACCCGAGGAATCTCGACTTCCGCGATCCGGTATCGAGGCGGCGGAGGAGACCGCCGAGCGGCTCCGGCCTGGTATGCGAGACAAAGACCCGGGCGCCTGCCGTTTCGGGAAAGAACATTTCGAGCGTCGCGTCGGAGGCGGTCATCTTCGCCTCATGATCGTCGCGGGGGCTGCGGAACCGTCCCGGCTCGACCATCACGATGACACGGTGCCGCACGCTCTTTTCTTTCAGGCGATCCGACGCCGTGAGAGTTTCGGCCAGTTGGTAGGCGCCGACGGCGACCAGGATCAATTCCGGGTCATCGCCACCGACATCGCGCAGGCAGACCGCGCCGTCGGCCAGCACCCGTTGTGCCAGTTCGGGAGATAGCACGTCTGGAACTTCGCGCTTGGGAACCACCATCGTCCAGATCGCCCCGTGTGATCGAAAGACATCCCGCAGGCATGCGACGGCACTGTTCCAGTCCACAGGAAACACGACGCGAGAGAGATCGGACATTTCCGCCCACATCGTTTCGGCGGCGGTCGTGTCCTGATGGGACAGCTCGTTCTTGCCATTTTCCCACGTATGCGAGGTGAGGACAACCGGCAGGCCAAGCCAATAGGGTTGGCGACCTGCGGCGATCAATTGCCGCGTGAAGATCAAATCCTGGCGCAAAGCGCCAAGCATTTTCGTGGCGAAGGCTTCGTAGGAGACTGCCAGATTGAGACCGCTCTTGTTTCCCAGAACGGCGCATATGACGGCTTCTTCGTTAAGGGCTGTTATCACGCCACCGGTCTCGGATTCCGGCATCCCGGGCTCGGGGGCGGTCACACGATGCTTCAGCAGATCTAGGGTCGCGTTCATCCTGTTGCTGCGCATTTCATCAGGGTTGCCGACGCGGGCGCGCAGGCCGGGATTGGCGAGGACAAGCGCTTCGAAGTATTGGTCGAGACCTTCCATCGGCGAGACGTTTCTGCGACCCTCAGAGGCGTGCCACGGCGGTTCGGGCAGGCTGGGCGTCACCGCCGGGCGCGAGATCAGGGGATGGGCCCGCTCCTTGGGACGTCCCGAGGCGTCATGGTTGTTGAGCGCAAGCACCGCATCCGACAGGTCTTTTGGCGGCACCCAGAGGTTCGCGGCACCTTCGTTGAAGTCACGGCGGGCGGCCGCGTCGGTTCGCGGATTGCCCTCGAGCGGCAGGTTATGCGCACGGTTCGTGCCGGCGCCGGGAAATCCGAAACCTTTGACCGTCTCCGCGATGCCGTAGTGTAGACGGATCGCAGGTGCTTCGTCCTTTTCCCGAACGGCCAGGGCTTCGGCGGCGAGACGTTCCTCGATCTCAAAGATCGCCCAAGCGAAGGCTGCCGGATCGCGCCCGTCCAGATCGATCGGATCGAAACCGTTCAGCCGCAGGTGCCGACGGAACCAGTCCACGCCGCCGGATTGCGCCATTGTCGTGCGCTGGTCGATCCGTCGACCGTTCGCGATCATGATCGGGGCGACCGGCCCGGTGTCTTTCGAACGCCACCAGCGCGGTGCCCAGTCGCTTCCGCGCTGTTCTTCGAAAGCACCGTCACTCATGAACGCCACAAGATGTTCACCGGGCTGAGGCATGTGCCCGTAGAGCAGTCCGGCAAAGCCGAGATAGCCGCCTTCGATGAGACCGCCGGCGGTATGCGCGTTCACATGGCTGCCGAGCGCAGATGCGGGGCGTCCCTCTGCGGTGATCTCGTAGGAATAGAAATCCCGAACGAAGCGCGTCAGGCCGGGATCGGAAAACGAGTATCGGTTCTCCTGTTCGGACGACATGTTGTTGACGATGAGGTTCACCGCGTCGATCGCGGCAACGCAATGCCCCTGTCCCATCAGCCAGGATCGTGTCATGCCGCCAAGCGCGTTTGCAGCCAGATAGCCGACATAGGCTGGAACCATGTTGAGCGACCCGCCGGTATGACCATCGGGACCGGCTTTGAAATCCTCGGCGTCAAGCGGTGTCCCGTCCGTGCGCACGTTTCGCGCATAGGTCATATGCACCACGAGCCACATTGCCGCCTTCGTGATGCGATCTGCTGCGGCGAGGATACGCCAGGCTTCGGCCCTGTCGCGCACTCGCCCGCGACGCTCGAGAATATCGACCATGTCGTGGACCCGCACCTGTGTCAGGTCGTCATGGGCCGCAAGACCCGCGCCAAGCACCCAATCCGCAAAGGCCGGTTCGTTGCCACGATAGAGAGCGGCCCGATCCCTTGTCCGCACTTGCCCGGCGGCCGGCGTCTCCAAGTGCCTGTTGTGGTTTTCGGACATCCTGATTTCCCTGCTTCTCTAGTCGATGCTTGTGCCCGCTCGCACCCCAAGCGACCCGAATGCTTCAGCCAGAACGTCGGCGATTCCGATCGCATTCGATGGATGCGGTATGGTGTCGGTGGTGATGATCCTTGCGGCACCGGCTGCCAGAATGTCATCATGTGCGGAACCGGCGAAAACCGCGTGGATCACGAGGCACACCGGCGCGCGGCTGCCCGCCGCAACGAGCCGTTCAATGGTGCGCACCAAGGTCCGTCCCGAAGAGGCGATATCGTCCAGGATCACGGGCGTGCCATCGCGCAACACGGCACTTTCCGGCACGCTGACCTCGACCTGACGGTCGCCGGTCCGGACCTTGCGCAGCACTTCATAGGGCCGTCCGGCCAGCCGGGCCACCTCGGCCACCCATTGCTGGCTTTCGCTATCGGGGCCCAAAAGAACAGCGTCGGGCAGGTTAGTCTTGATCCAGTTTGCAAGCAGTGGGGCGGAAACGGCGCGCACCGCTGGGATCGGGAAAACCTCCTCCAGCCGAGCGATCCGGTGCAGATGCGGATCGACCGTCACCAGCCAGTCGAAACTTTCACCCAGGAAGTGCGCGAAAAGCCGCGCGCTGACCGCCTGCCCAGCCTCGAAACGGCTGTCCTGCCGCATGTAACCGAGATAGGGTGCGATCAATCCGACGCGGCGCGCGCCCATCTCGCGGGCCGTCGCCGCGGCGAAGCGCAACGGCAGCGCATGATGGTCTGGATTGCGTAATGTCGCCAGGAGCGCCACGTCGGCCCCGTCCAGATCGCCCGGCAAGGTCATCAGGCTTTCGCCATCGGGGAAATGGTGCCAGTCGAGCGTGCGCAATTCCGCCCCCATCGCGAGTGCCAGAGTTTCGGTCAGTAGCTTCATTTCGGGAAACGGTATGAGGATCATGGGCCCTCCTCGGACAGCGTGAGAACCCCGGTTTGGGATTCGGCATAGGCCAGGGCATAGGCCAGTTCGCCCGCTGTCTCGGCATGGAGTTCATAGAGCGGCTGGCCCTCGTCCACCCGGTCGCCCAACCGCACCAGCAAGCGAATGCCTGCGCATTTCTGACGCGGCGCGCCTGCCAGCTTGGCGATGCGGGCGATCCGGCGGTTATCCACGGATGTCAAAAGGCCCGCGTGGGGGGCGTGTATCTCGATCCGCTGCGCCGCCGTTCCGGGTTCCCGGAACCCGCCCTGCGCCTCACAGATCGCCATGAACCTGGCCTCAGCCGCGCCGCTATCCAGCAGAGCCCGGGCCCGGTCTCGTCCCTGCCCCGCCACGCCGTCGGGAGCGAGGTCCAGAAGATGCCCGGCCAGATCCAGCGCCCTTTCGCGCAGGTCCGCAGGCGCATCGGGCGCGCGTCGCAGGACCGCCAGCACGTCGATGGCTTCCAGCGTCGGGCCGATGCCGCGCCCGACCGGAGCGATGCCGTCGCTGATATGCAGCGCCAGGTTCAGACCCAACGCATTGCTGACCGCTGACACACGGACGCCGAGTGCCTCGGCAGCCTTCTCAGAGCGCACCTTGGCCGTGGGTCCGACCGGCATGTCGATCAGGACATGCGTGGCACCCGCCGCGGCCTTCTTCGACAGTACGCTTGCCACCAACTGACCGGTCGAGTCGAAATCAAGCGGGCGTTCGACACGAATGAAATGATCGTCGGCGGGGCTGAGGGCGAGCCCGCCACCCCAGACGATGCACCCGCCTTCTGCTTCGACTACCCTGCGCAGCGCGGCGGCGTCGAGCGCAACGGGTGCCATGGCCTCCATCGTGTCGGCCGTCCCTGCCGGCGACGTGATCGCACGGCTGGACGTCTTGGGAATCAGGTGCCCCGCTGCGGCGATGATAGCAACCACGATCGGCGTCGTTCGATTGCCCGGCAAACCGCCGACGCAATGCTTGTCGAGAATGGTCCGCCCTCCCCAGTCGAGCGTCTGCCCGGCGCCCTGCATGGCGCGGGTCAGTGCCACGGTCTCGGGCTCATCCAGCCGCTCACCCGCACAGGCGGTGACGAAAGCGGCAAGCTCGAGATCGGACAGCCGGCTGTCGAGCGTGTCGCTCACGATTGCCGCGAACCCAGCCTGATCCAGCCTGTCGCCATAGGCTTTCGACCGGATCATCGACGCGGAAACGGGCGGTTCGGGATGAGAAAACGCTCCCTTGTCCCCTGCTCGCGCACCAAGCGCCGCCCAAGCCGAGGCGGACAGCGCCGCCTGATCCACGTCAAGCCACGCTCCGCGGCCAACGACATTCAGGGTTGCGATGATCCAACGGTCCTCCAGGTCGATCCGCACACGGGTCTGGGCCGCGAACCCCTCGGAGCGACAGATGTGGCAGTCTTCGTTCATATAGACGACCGGTTGCCGGTAGGTGTCGATCCCGGCGGGGACAAGAGCAAGCGTATCGGTCATCGCGGCCGGTCCAGATAGACGGATTCGAGGTGCTCCGGGACGCGCACGGATCGTCCAAGCTCGTGTTTGACGCGAAATCTCAGGGTGTCCGCAGCCGAAGGTTCCCCGTGGGTCAGATAGGTCATCGTGGGTGCGGGACCGGCGGACATCCAGCGCAGGATTTCGTCGGCATCGGCATGCCCGGAAAAGGACTGGAGCTGAACCACTTCGGCCTCGATCGGGAACTCTCGTCCGAACATGCGCAAGGTTCGCGCGCCATCGGCCAGCACCGCGCCACGTGTTCCGCCGGCCTGAAAGCCGGACAGCAGGATCGTGTTCCGCCTGTCGCCGCCAAAGCTTGCCAGATGGTGCAGGATGCGCCCGCCGGTCAGCATTCCGCTGGCGGAGACGATGATCATCGGGCCCTGGCGCGTGTTCAGATCCTTCGATTGCTCGACCGTGTTGACGCGCTTGGCAATCTCGAACATCGCGACGCAGTCTTCGCGGCTGACGTGATGCTCTGCGTGGTGGCGGTGATAGATATCGGTCGCATCCACGGCCATCGGGCTGTTGAGGAACACCGGTACATAGGGAATGTCCCCCCGCGCCATGAGCCGCGCGATATGCAGCATCACCCCCTGCGCCCGTCCGACCGCAAATGACGGGATCAGTACCGTGCCGCCACGGGCAAACGTGCGCTTCAGGACTGGGGCCAGTTCGGCCTCGGGGTCGGTATCGGGATGGGAGCGATTGCCGTAGGTGGATTCGCAGACCAGCACATCGGCTCCACCGAACGGTTTCGGCGGCCGCATCAGCGGATCGGGATCATGGCCCAGATCGCCGCTGAAATGGACGACCCTGTCGCCGATCTCGAAACGGATCTGGGCGGCGCCCAGAAGGTGCCCGGCCGGGATGAAACGGGCGGCGACCCCGTCGCCGAGGTCGATCCTCTGATCGAAGCCATGCGGCCGAAGGCGTTCCAGCGCCGCCTCTGCATCCTTGAGCGTATAGAGCGGTTTGGGGTTCTTGTGTTTGGAAAACCCCCTCCGGGCGGCAAAGCGCGCCTCTTCTTCCTGAATGTGTCCGCTGTCGGGCAGGATAAGCCCGCAAAGGTCTGCTGTCGCCTCGGTGCAGTGGACCCGGCCGCCGAACCCCGCCCGGATCAGCGCCGGCAGGTATCCCGAATGGTCGAGATGTGCATGTGTGAGCAGCACAGTGTCGATCGTGTTCGGACGCACGGGAAACGTTTTGCGGTTGCGTTCTCGCAGGTTCTTGAACCCCTGGAACAGGCCGCAATCCACGAGAATGCGCCGTCCCATGGCCTCGATCAGATAACGCGATCCCGTCACGGTCCCGGCGGCACCCAGAAAGCGTAGTTTCGGACGTGTGATTTGTGTCATGCCTAAGTCTCCCTATTCGCGATGGCGTTGAAGAGCCCGCCGAAGATCAACGCGGCATACCAGCCATAGAGAAAGCTCTCGACCAGACCGACGATGAAGCCAAGCGGTGTCAGCCAGACGAACCCTGGCAGCAGGCCGGACCAGGTCTGGTACATCGCATAGCCGGGAAAGATCAGATCGAACGCGATGCAGACCAGATAGGTCACCGCCAGAAACAGGCTCAGCGCCCAGCCCAGCGGCACAAGTGGCAGGCGCGCGCGCCCCGTCGCGGTATCCGCGCCCATGACACATGCCCCGCACGTCATGCGCAGGGCCAGGAAAAGGATCGCCGCGACTGCGGTGAAATAGATGATAGGCATCATGGCTTGTTCCCTCCTCGCCGCCGGTGGGACCGGTCCGCAAGAGCCTTGCTATCCGGCGCCGCCGTGCCGTGGCTCGCGCGGGACGCAGATCCCGCGCGGGGGTGTCGTGTCAGTGGCCGCAGCAGCAGCCGGATTTGGCCGGCGTCTCCTTGGCGGATTCCGTGACGCGCGGCTCGGGCTTGGCTTGGCCCTGCGCGTCGGATTTGCCGCCGCAACATCCGGTCGATTTCTCGGCGGCGCTGGCTTGCTTCGGGGTATTGGAAAGACTGTCCATCTGGACCTCCTCTTGTTGCCTTCGTTCTATAGACGCGGCTCGACGGACAGCATTACAGGAATTCGGACATTGGCGCGTTTGCAGTGTGAGGATGCGGGCGGTCTCGCAGGCCGGAGGCAGTCGTTTGGCAGCTCCGACCGGGACGCCCGATCCGGGCTGGCATGGGTCGAGCGGTTCTGACAGCTACAGCAGTCGTCGCGCGGCCCAGCCAATCGCCTCCAGGCCACGCGCGCGCAAGCCGCGGCGGTGCCACGCCGGCTGGGTGATTTCAGCGGCCTCTGCGAGGTCGCCCAGATACTGCGCCTGCAGTTGCTCGGCCAGGGTCCGATCCCGAGCGATCAACACGAGCTCCTGGTTGATGAACAGGCTTCGGTAGTCGAGGTTTGCCGAGCCCACGATCGACCAAGCCGCGTCGATGACCGAAGTCTTGGCATGCAGTTGGCGCGGCAGGTATTCATAGACCCTCACGCCCGCCGACAGAAGGTGCGCATATGCAGCCCGAGTCGCCCAGCCGGCGACCGGCGGATCGCTCCGGCGGGGGACCAGCAAACGTGCGTCCACGCCGCGCCGGGCGGCGGCCTGAAGCGCGCGGTCGACCACGGTTCCAGGACTGAAATATGGTGAGGTCAGATAAACGTGGGTTTGCGCCATTTCGATCAGCCCCGCATGCAGACAGGCAAGCCGCTTGCGGCACAGGCGCGAGTAGCTCGGCACCAGCAACCCCTCGATCCCCTTGGTATCATCGGGAATCGCGCTGGCCGGAAGCTGGCCAGCGTCAAGCCAGAGTCGCTCGAAATGCCTGACAGCGAGCTCCACCAGCGGGCCCGCGACGCGCACATGGGTGTCTCGCTGACGGGTCTCGCCGTGAAGTCGGCGCGAGTTCAGTCGGCGTATGTTGAAACCGCCCAGGAATGCTTCCCGGCCATCGACGACCAGAAGCTTGCGGTGGTTGCGTTGCAGATATCTCAGCGGGTGCAGCAGGCTGAAGGGGCGAAACCAGCGGAACCGGACCCCGGCCTGTTTCAATTCGTGTCGCAGCCTGCGAAAGTTTCTCTGGCCGGCACCGAAGGCGTCGAGGTGCAGCCGCACGTCAAGGCCGGCGCGCGCTTTTTCCGCGAGCGCGGCCACGAAACGCGCGCCGACCTCGTCGGCCGCAAAGATATAGGACTCCATGCGGATATCGCGCGTCGCGCGCTCAATCGCGGCGATCATCTCGTCGAAAAGCACATCGCCTTCGACGAAAAGCCGGAACGTGCCCTCGCCCTCGCCGAGGTCCAGCACACACATCGCAGCGCGCGCATGTTTGCTCGACTGTCGCGTTGCCCTTTAATCTGAGACGCGACGCGTTTGGCGACAATTTTTGCCCTTAATTGTGAGATACGGCTGTCATGGGGCCCCTGTTTCTCGCGCACCTTTGCGCGATGTGATCAACCGCGGCAAGCAATCGAGGCTCCTTCTCGAAGGCGCGCAAGAGAGCAACCCTTGCATAGTCGTCGATGCTTTTGCTGACGATGGCTGCCTTAGCCAAGGGATGAGATCGAGCGGCGGCGATTGCGGCGAGGTAGAACAGCCTAACTTCCGATCTGGGGTTCTGGACAGCGAACGACGGATCCCCGCGGAAGGTTTTGAGTGACATGGCAAAGGTGACTGCGCGCATTGCGCGCCGAAGTTGCTTGGGGCCGCGCGAGCGCGCGGCGCACTCAAGCATCTCTGCCCCGCGGCGCGCTCGGTATATCAGTTTTCCAGATATTTGTTCCTCACGGAGTTTGCCAAGGGTCTGCACAAGTCTCGTCCCGCAAACTTGGCAGTCAAATGCCCAGGCCCGCCTCCAATGCCTGAGCGAAAGACCCTCTCTGGCGCATTGCATGCAATGCTGGAATGGCATCTGAGCCGTCAGCGAGGCTTCTCGTGGCGTCATTGCCGGAAAGGTCAAAGATCGAACAACATCTGGGTTAACCCGTGCGGCGTTGGCAATCTTCGCCGCCGCAGCCGCGTCGACGTTGAAGTCCAAGGCGGTGCCATGCGCGGTATCGATTCTGAGATGAGCCAGTAGTTCCGCATCATCACAGTAGTTGGCCGCCGCCAGCCGAGACAACCAACCTGACAACAACTCGTCTGGCAGCGGCGCGACAGTCTTGGGCAGCGGGTGCGGCTTCACACCCGGGACTTCTGGAGCCGCCGATGGGGGTTCGCATGGCGCGACCAAACCGGCGTCCATTTTGCGATTGCGTCATCGGTGATGCATTCCTCGCCTGTGATAATGGCGTCGATGGAAAGATCCTTGACCAGAGCGAAGATGCGCGAGGTCACCCCACCGGTCAGTGCCAAGACCTGCTTGAGAGATTTGACCTTCAGGTTGGACTTCTTTTCCAGTGGCATGGCAGCA
>Ga0208184_100068_pt1 | contig 59373 bp, 54 predicted proteins | sample Virmet3651_4511_FD_185736 | JGI IMG/M metagenome (GOLD analysis project Ga0208184, IMG submission 185736) | Marine viral communities from the Southern Atlantic ocean transect to study dissolved organic matter and carbon cycling - metaG... | ecosystem: Environmental > Aquatic > Marine > Oceanic ... | reverse complement strand
CAGATCGGCGCGCTGACATGGCGGTCCTGAACTGCAGTCTTATGCAGCCGGAAAACGACAAAAACTGCAGAAAACAAGCCCTCGCTTGAACAAGTGCGGCATAATCCGAAGCGCGGCATTATGGCAAACCTCGTGGCCGAGGGTTGAATAATACGCCTCGGGGGATTCAAAGGTCTCGAACGGCGGCATCTGCACATAATCGGGATCAACCGCATAGAAGGCTTGATTGCCGCCATGGCGAATATCGGCCTCGGTAGCTGCAAAGAACGCGTCAGCATTGGCATCACGCTCGGCGGTCTCGGGCATCGGTTCGGCCACGGCGTAGTACGGCTCGGGCAGTCCCTCGATCTGATCGACGTTGAAGACGGTGTAGCCCTTCATGAAGGGGATCTCGACCTCGCGGTCCTGGCCCGCATCATCGGTCTCCGTCTTGCGGAGCTTATCGGCGTAGATGACGAGTTGACCCTTGGACCCTTTGCGGACCTGCCCGCCGAACTCGAGTGCCTGACGATAAGTCATCCACGTGGGTGCGGCATAACCGTGGGCGACGGAGGCTGCCCAGAGCAGGATGATGTTGAGGCCGCGATAGGCGATGCCGTTGTGGCGCAGGGGCCGGGTGATGCGACCGGCGAGGTGTTCGGCGCTCCAGGGCTTGTGCCAAGGTCGGGTGCCAGCTTCGAGATCGGCAATGATCTTCTCGGTGATGCGGGTGTAGATGTCGGGCTTTGCCATGTGATCCTCCATTGTCTCGTCCCCGTGCGGGACGCGGGAGGAAATGGCGGACGCAACAAGCCGGCCGTGCATGGTCAACACGGGAGCGTCAGCGAATGGAGCGGGCAGACCATTGCGCGGGCGGCGGCGTCCGCCAGACCCGCGATCCCCTTGCTCGCACGGGGATGAGACGGTGGAGTTCAGAGCGGTAAAACCCCTACCCCACCGGACCAAGATTAGATGAATGGCGCGATGGCATCCTGAACAACGGCGCTCAAGTCACGTTGCCGCAAGATCCGGTTGTCAGGAATCCAGTCCTCTGCGCCCTCAAATCGCGCTGCGGCGACAGGACCATCCTTCTGATAGCCCTCGAAACCGTCGCCATCGCAGAAGCGCCGGGCGAGGATGGCTATCGCCGCTTGAACGGTTTCTGCGTGCTTACCAGCCAGTGCGCCTTCGAATGCAGAACGCAAAGCCTCCGTTCCGCCTTTGTAGTGCTCAAGGCAATAGCAAAGGTCGTGCGCATCCTTGGGTTCAGCCCGGTGATCAAACGCGAACGCCTTGAGGCAGGTGAAACTGATAATGTCGGCATGCCGGATGGTTTCAGTGGTGACGCCACCGTCGTCCAGCAGTTCGGCAGTGATATCCACGGTTTCATAGTGATCCAGCACCATCGCCGAATGCGGAATGTGAATTGCTGAAACCGCACCTTCCGAGGGCAACTCTTGAAGCGCCCCGCCCCTCTCATCTCCGGCGTCCGCCAGGAATTCCAAAATCAGAACCGTGCCGTCAACCAACTCCTGCTGCCAGCGCCATGAGAGCTTTTTGCCGTCATTGTTTTCTGACCGTTTGAACCCGATGGCCCTGATATTGTCCTCAAGCGTCCGGTAGGCTTCGGTATCAGCAAGCAGCTTCATATCCACGACGACATCAACGTCACCGGTTCCCGCATGCGCAGGCACCGCTGGTGGGCGTTCCTTGATAAGGTAGCGTGGTGTCAGACCGCCCACGAGAAAGATGGAGTCGCGCCACGGTCCCAAATGGCGGATCAGCGTGACCAGAACGCGCTCACAAGCCTCGGTGACAGTTTGGTTGTAGCCTTGAATGGCCGTCGGTTTCTTCATTGCCATACCAGTTTCTGAGACCGCAGATGCTCTGCCATTTCCTTCGAACGACCATGATCTTCCAGCAGGTCGAGATAGACTTGCAGGGGCGAGGCCATCAAGCGTTCATCCTCGTCACGTTTCCAGTGATGGTTTCTGTTGACCTTGCCATCGATCACGACCAGATTTGCGCCTTCGGATACCTCACGCGCACCCAAATTCGAGATGAGCCAGTCGTGCGTTCTTTTCCCGAAGGTTCGCACAGTCAGATCCGATACATTTGAGAGATATGGCGTATAGAATTGGGCCGCAAACTGACCAGTAAACTCCAGATCGTAATCGTCGTAGTAGTTTGCGCTAAAAATTTTATGCGCCATGTCCTCAGGTTTCATCCGCGGAACGTAATATCGGGTCCGCTTCGACGCTCGGCTCGCCAGAATGCTGTCACGCCAGGCATCCAGGAGGACGTCTGGCCAGATCAACCTGCGGCGTTTCGCTGGCCCCTCCCCTCTCACATCTAGCCAGTCGCGACGCTCAAGATCCTTGAAGGTCTCGGAAACGGTTGCGGGAGACACACCGGCATATTCGGCGACTTCCGAACCACTCACCCATTCGCCTGGACGATCGAATAATGCGTGCAAGACCTGTGCACGGGTTCCTTTGAACACGTTCATAGCACGACGCTTGGCGCGCTTGGGTTTCGGTCTCTCGATCAGCACAAACGTCTCATCGACACTGACAAAAAGCGATCCGCTCAAGTCGTGATAGGCAACCTGCTCTTCCTGAAGGAAGTCCCGAGCCCCTTCCGAAACCGAACGTGCAAGGATCATCGGAACATACCGCCGGTTGGAATTATCCAGCTCCTGCAGGTACCGTTTGAGCTGCCAGACAATCTCACGTGCGTCTCGCGGAAACACATCGCCTCGGGTTTCCGCCACGAAGGCGATTTCGCGACCTGCTACGACCGCATTAAGAATTGCATCCGGGCGCAAACGCCCGCCAATCCCCGTTTCCCAGGAGATTTCACCCATGTGAGCGTTAGGAATCGCCTCAAAGCTGTCGCTCAGGCTTTCCAAAAGTTCCGGCTCTATGTTCGCCATTTCTTCCATATTCACTGTTCAGCAGACTTAGCCACTTCTCCCTTATATTCGCCAAAATGTCAATATTCACTGTTCAGCAAACTTGCACATAACAACATTCCAAACGTCAGTGCCATTCTTCAGCAAGCTAGGTGACGCCCAAATCATGCGGCTTGCTCGCTAAGTCGACCATAGAAGCTGCGCTCGAGATGCAGCTCCCCTGCCCCGGCTTTCTGGACAATGCCACGCAGATATCCGCCCGGCGATGCCACTTCACCAGCGCAATGCTTGTCAAAGGTCAGAACCAGCGCCGCTGTTGCGATTTGAGGCCCAAGGCGGTCCTGAGCGAGGTTCCAAGCGTGCTCGGAGACACCGATCATAGGCCTCAACTGCCCGGCAACCCGGTGCAAATCGCCCCAATCCTTCAGATATCCGCCCATATTGCGCGCCCAGGACGCGAATTCTGGACAAGCCTGCATCACAGTCGACAAATCAAGTGCTGCTCCACGTGTCTTGCGGGTCTCAGTAACCCAATCTTCCAACTCCCTATCCACCTGATCTTCCGGTGGCGCATTGGGCACTACGCCCGCCGTTTGCTCAGTTTCTGAGCGATTACAGATTACAGGATTAAGTTGATTTGTAATTAGTATATGGGGTTCAGAAATGACCTCCCTGGGGTCCAATTCTTGAGTCTTTTCACTGACTTGTTCGGTGTTCTCAGCCAAGTTTTCCACAACCTCATCGGTCCGAACTGCCTTGAGGTAGGCCGCCTCGACACGCTCCTGAAGCTCTTTGAACCACGTTAGAAGCCGTTCAAGCCTTTCAGACGCCGTGTGTAGGCGCGGGAGGCGGGCCAGAAGATCCTCAAAAAGCCCTGAAAAATGCTTCCAGGGCCCTTTCAGCGCCGCGTGAGACGCCGCTTCGATTCGGGCGCGGATCATCCGGCGCGCAACCGTGATTTGGCGCTTCAGGCGCTGACAGAGTTCCCGCTCGGCCTGCAATTCGGCCTGCAAATGCTCGAATTCCTCAACACGTGCTGACAGCGGGGACAGATCGAAGCCATAGGCCTCAATGATACGTCCGTCCGGGTCCCTGTAGCCCCAGCGCTTGCCATTGGGACTGTCTTTGAAAGAGATCACACCGATCTCAGCCAGGCGTCGCGCGTGGCGCTTGAGCGCGGACAGCGAGAAGCCCGTCTGCTCCATCAGATAGGCGTTGGACGCCCAAACGATCGGACGCTGCCCCTCTTCCCAGTCCTGGACCTGTGTAAACGCTCCCAGCGTATCGAGCAGCAGCATGTCGCCAGCTTTGAGGCCGATATGGGCTCCTACGCGCTTCACCGCAACAAAGGCCTGCGATTTGGGAACAGCCGTCTTTTCGCCGACCTGTGCATGCTGTTCGGCGACAGCAAGTCCAACTGTTGCCTTACGCCAGCCCGAGGTTTGGTTGATATTGGACATACCTCCACCATTCTGAGGCATGCCTGTCCCAGTCGCTCCATGCGGAGCATCATTGAATTTCTTCATTTTGCTAAATAGGCACAGAAAACCTGTTCGCCCGAAGACGTTTTTCGTTGTTTAGCGATTCGCTGGCTGCTAAGATTGTGGTGTTAGAACAAATCGCGCCTTGTGCGCAGCAGCCCTCGGGACTTCGGTTTCGAGGGTTTTCTTTTTGGTGCCGTTCTCCTTTCTGCTCGTTGCCTCCGTTTCAGCGTTTAACAACTGTTAAACGCCCCTATCCTTCGTGGTTTTCTGATTGAAACCGCTCGAAGGAATCCTGAATGAGCTGGTCCAGATTTTGGTCCAGCCAATTTGCAAATTGCGTGTTGTCCCCTGCCCTTTTGACGGTCACCGAGAGGCCGGACTTTCCACTCTTGATCTGAACACCAGGAAGTGGCGAGCGTTCCTCAACGGACCGTTCTTGCTTTCCGCGCTTGCCGATCTCCTTGAGCACGAGCTCCAAACGGCCGTCGGATTCCAGTTCACCGGATCGGCCAAGAACTCCCAGGGCTGCTTTCTCGGTCAACTGCTCCTTCTCAAACGCCGTCGCGAGGCTTGTCCACTTCGGGCGCCCTGCCCCCGGAGCCGCGCCGATTGCTTCACCGACGGCACTAGGAACTAGGCGATTGATACGTTCAAGCTGGGACAGCGTGTTTTTGCTGATTGCCAAGGCCTGGCAAACTTCTGCCCGGGAGTATCCCTGCTCCAGGATCGCTTGCGCAAAACGAACACGTTCATAGTAGCTCAGTTCCGCGCGGCCGGCATTCTCAAGCCCTTTTGCCATCAAGGCGTCTGTATCGTCGAGCGTTCGGATCAATGCCCGCACTGGAATACTAAGCTGCCGACAGGCGAGTATCCTTCGCTGACCGTAGATCACCTCGAAATGCCCATCGCGCTCCTTGGACGGACGAAGAAGAACGGGCACCTGCTGTCCCGCTTCAGCAATACTGGACGCCAGGTCCTGGATCGATTCATTCGGCTCGGCGCTGTTAACAGCTGTTAACTCGATATCGAGCCGGTCCTTGGGACCCCAAGCCAAGATGAGGTTTGTATCGATATCCTGAATACCGCCGAGGCCTGCGCGAACAGACCCAATGGTCCCTTTGGGCAATGTCCGATGCGCCCGTTCTGAACCATTGTCTTTCGCGGCTTCAGTCGCCGCAGTAATCGCGGCCATGATGCCGGTTTTGTTTTTCCCCATTGCCATGATTACCGCTCCCATGCCTGTTGAAGCATTCCCGCGATCTCAGCACCAACCGCATCCATGCTGTTTTTAGCGCGATCGTAGGTCGACCGTGTCATCTCGGAACGCGCGACCTCGTAGATCGACATCTTGAGCATGGATGCGTCGCCAATAGCCGTACTACGAAGGCCCGTCGCACTAACCACGCGGTCCTGGAACAATGCACGCATCAGACTCACGATCTGCTGACTTGGAATATCGCTCGGGTCATCGCGCGTTATGAGAAACGAAAAGAAATCATGATCCAGTTTGACGCCTGTGTCTTCGATCACGCCCAAATAGGCGGAGGTCATCTCGACAAATTGCTGTGTGGAGGCCAGGTCGAGCATGCTCGGCGTCATTGGCACGATGACGGAGGTGGCCGCATATAGACCCGTCAAGGTTAGAAAACCAAGCGCTGGTGGGCTGTCGATGACCACCACATCGTAATTGCTCTCCACGGACTTGATCGCATTGCTGAGCTTCTCAAAGAAGGCCACACCGCGGCCCGCATTGACTGCGGTCTCAGTTTCGAATTCGCTCAGCACGAGACGAGCTGGCGCGAGATGGAGACCCGGGAAGTAGGTTTCCACAATGGCCTCCGACATGGGCACCGGATCCTCATATCGCAACGCGTCATAAATCGACGCGCCTTCAAATTCCAGTTCCGTCTGAATTCCGCAGAAACCCGTGAGGCTTCCTTGCGGGTCTAGGTCAATCGCCAGAACCCTATAGCCGCTCAAAGCAAGGTAATGGCAAAGGTGGATGGCGGAAGTGGATTTGGCGGAACCTCCTTTGAAGTTCATCAGCTGAATGACCTGAAGCTTGTCACCCTCGCGACGCCCGGGCAGGTACTTTCCAGGAGTACGCGAGCTTGTCTCCAACAGGTGGCGTGCTTGCAGAATCTCTTCACCGGAATAGAATCGACGCCCATTCTTGATAACTTCCGGTTCAGAAAGGGACCCTTCACTGTGGCATTTGCGCAAGAACTGGCCCGTCACCCCGAGGAGCTCAGCAGTCTCTGTTGCGCTGAATAGTCTCAAATTCTTGCGCTGATCGGGTGCATAAGCCTGCTGAAGATGCGTGGTGAGCGCCGTGTGTAGACGCGCCGCCATCTGGCTTGTAAGTTCGGATTGAGAGGCCGCTTCGATGGGTGCCGTCTGAAACATAGTTGCAATTTCTCTGCTCGAACGCGCTTATTTGCGCAACTTGACTCTAAAGGCAGTGATTCACCCTGCTAAGTCAAGGATTTTTCCACAATTTGTGCTGACGGACCAACGGGCTACTAGGGAAGCGATACTGCCCCGACGAGTTAACAGCTGTTAACAGCGCCGGAGATATGGGTGCACCGGGCCAGGACACGGCCCGGTGCAGGTCTTATTGGGCTTCCTTTGGCCCCCAAGGAATGACAGCCTGAAGCGTGTCATCGTCCTGGTTTGCTGCCTTGCCGAGATTGGCGTTGAAACCGAAGTCCCGGATCGACAGCGTAAAGTAGTCGGCACCGGTATCGCGATTCTGCTTCTTCCAGACCCCGCCGCATTCGACCAAGCGGCCACGAGGGGAACGGCCAAGAACGCGGTGGGTAGGGGCCATGGGATTGTCGCTTGTGACCGGCTCGACGGTGATGTCGATGTCGAAGGTCAGAGTGGAGATTGAACCGACACCTTTGGCGTCTTCAATGTTTGCGTTTTTGAATTTGATGCAGTTGGTGGTCATTGCTGTGCTCCTTCATTTGGTGTTGCAATGATGGTCGAAGGGCAGGGGCTCATGACACGAACACACCGCAGGCGTAGTGGAACGAAGAAGGGCAGGGGGACTGAATTTTGCCGCGCGAGGAATGCCCGACAGGGCAGGGGACAATTCTGGCACCCGCCCTTTGTGTTCGGGGCGGACCCTGCGACCAGTATGTTATGCAACACCGCATGAAGGGGTACATTGACCACACTGTATGAACCTAAATCGACAAACAAAGGAGATATCGCTCGGTTGTGCAGTTCCAGTCTGACCACTCCTTCAGCCAGAAAGCTGGATTTGCCAAGCACCGGAGGGATCTTTGGCAACACCGAACCCGCCTACTTCTCGGAAACAGAGGCCTTTGCCTCGTCCAATGGGCTTCAGCTCTGATACGGTGCCCCACCTTCGACCACAGCCACATGTTCCTGCGCGATCGAAGTCAAAGGATTACGGAAGTAGTGCTCTCGCAGCATCTCCCTTAGTGAAACATTGGAGGCCCGGTCAGCATAGGTTTTGAGCGCGGCCCCGTCTTTCCAATCAACCGTATACCCATCACATTCTTTGGGCTGTCGTCCGAGCCACGCCAAAGCAGATGCTGCGAAGATTCCATTCGTCCATATTTCAAAGTGAAAAGGCCGCTCAACTTCCTTGAACCCAGTGTTTAGGATGCGGTGGATCAGAGGAACACGGTTGTCATACCACCTCTTGACCTCCCTCTCGCTGACACGACCGCCGGGGTTCTTTGCTTTGCATTCCACGATCAAAAAGCCTGCATGATTGTCCTTGTCCAATTGGACATCAATTTCGGCCTTTTCCCCGGTGCTAAGGTTCGCGACCTTGAAACCCGTCTTAAGAGAGCCTCCCTCGACATCTTTGACCAGGCTGCCGACCACCAATTCGAATAGTGCGCCCCGAATATTGGCTGACGCCCCCTCTATTCGTGTGAGCGCTTTAAGCACCTTTGAAAGATGATCGGGACTCACGGCCGCAGTCGCGCCGGTATCAGTAAGGAGACGAACAAGATCTCGAAGCGCCTTTGCGAGTTCAGATCCAAAAAGCGTCTCGGGGGTTATAGCCAAGATACCCTTGCTCTTTGCTAACTCGAAGCCTTTCTGCGAGAAGACATCAGCAACCAGCACTGGCATGATCCGTCCTACTTTCGCTGAAAATGCCGCTCCATCGCATTTACGAACGAAGGCTTCGACTGCGGCTTCATCGGTCACATCATGCAAGTTGATGTCGCAAGCGAAAAATCCCGGCTTTGGCTTCCCGTTGACGACTTGCAATAGGGGGCGAAAATAGGCGGGCGCCGTTATGTCGAAAGTGAAACCCGAGACAATGGCTGGGTCATCCTCATCGCGCATGTTGAACTTGTTGTAGCTTCCCAGACCGAGGCGGCGTGCCCATTCCTTGATGCCGTGAAGCGCCACGAATTCTGCGAGCTCGTTCGCGCGTATCAGCTCGATTGGAGCCGACCTCAGATAGGCGGCTTGAAAGAGAACATATGCTTGGTCGTTGAACGTTTGCTCTTCCAGCATTTTGATCGCGATTAGTCGCTCGAGAATAATATCCGGAGGAAGTTGTCCTTTGCGAGATATGGGTGCTCCGCTGACCTGCGTAAAGCGCTCGCGCCGACACATGCCACCCCGTGCGCGAAGGTTTGTGATCGCCGCCCAATAGCTCTTCCCGTGCGTATAGAACGCGCTTTCGAGATTTCGCCAGAACCTGACAGTACCATAGTCCTCCGGCCGATAGATGAACCTGGTGTTTTTTTCGAAACGAATACCCGCAAGCTTTGTGTACCCCTCAGTGGCCCGTTGCACCCTTTTTCTCGCCGCTGCGTCGCTCACTCCCTGTTCCTGAAGCTGCGAGATATACGTTGTTGTGAGTGCAGGCCCGATGCTCAGAATGAGCGCATTGGTATCGTCTGTCGTCATCACCAAACCGGCTAATTTAAGTCAATGTCACACTGCTCTATTTATAACATACTCTCTATACACGGGTGGGCAAAATTGATCACAGACCAGGTCGAATTATTTTTGTTCAACATCAATGTGTTACAAAGCACCTCACCTCCTTCTTGTCGGACATTTGTCCAACCAGCGCCAAGGTATCGCTTCGAATTCTGTCCCATCCGTCTCTCAAACGCCAGTTTTTTCAAACGCAAGCAAAAGAGGGGCGCACGCCAACTAGATGTGAACCGGGGCCACCGATTGTACATAGCACCGCCCAGGCGGTGCTCCCGCGCGGACAGCGCCGGTCCGACGGCGGGCAGGGGGCTTGCCCTTCTGCCCCGCCGCCGGACATTTTTGCGGGCCTTGGTCCTTGATAACTACCTCGCAAAAAAAAGAAGCCCCGCAGAAGCGGGGCCAGTTGGGTCTCCCCACGAAGGAGCCGTCAGGTGCAGTCGGGCACCCATTTGTCGAGCTTGGCTTTCTGATCGGGTGTCAGACCCATGAGTTTTTGGGTGGTGGGGTCGCTCACGAGCTTTTCCATCTTCTCGGCTTTCTCTACCTTCTTGAGCTTGGCGAAACCGGCGACTCTTTCGTCACGGGCATTGCAATCGAGGAACTCGCAAAGCAGATCGACCAGATGACCCGCTGGCACCCGCGAGAAGAAATTCTCCGCCGTGGGCGTCCAGTGCTTGCGAATATCGGCACCGGCTTCGTCCGCAATCAGTCCGAAGAACTCCGCGCCGCCAGCCCGATAGGGTAGGGTGCGCGCAATCGCCTCGGTGATCTGGGCATTGCGGGGTTTCTTTCCGTCCTCGCGGAAAGCAGAGAAAGCCTCTGAGAGGTCTTCGACACGGATGCCTTTCTGCCAGTATTCGCTGGCGTCGATCCCATGCTCGAGACGCGGCTCACGGGCAAAGCCATCCTCGACGCTTGGCGCGTTTGTCGGTCGATCGAGCCGAATGCCGAAGACGCTCTCAAAGCTGCCCGAGGCTTCGGACAGGCCAAAACCCAGAAGGTCCAGAACCAATTCGGGCTTGGCCAGAAGGGCCGCCTGTACCGATGCCAGCCGGATCGCTTGCATATCCGCCGCCAGCTTCTGCGAATAGGGGGATTTCGGAGTGTCGGACTTGGTGGTCTGCGGTGCTTGCAGGACACCGGCCTTTATGGCGGCTTTCTTGTCCTCGGGGCGGACCAGACCGGCTGTGACCTCGAGTTTGCCAGAGCCATTCACGAGAATGATGCAGCCTGCATGGGCTTTCTGTTCCTCAGAATAGTCACCGTCAACTATGGCCTGCAACTCGGCAAGGCGCGCCTCGCCATCCTCATCCAGAACCCCGCCATTGGCAAGGTCTGCCAACTCGTCGTATTCTTGCGTATCTTCCTCAGTCAGATCGCCCTCGATGGGGTAGAGACGGGCCAGCTTCATCTGATCCAACTCGTAGTAGTTGAGCCAGGCCTCAGGTCGGGCCTCGGCCCACCCCCAGCCTTGGGTTTCGATCAGATCGGCCCGGGCAGCGTCCAGCTTCTCGGCAAAGAGGCGATCCAGAAGGGCAGGTGAGGCGAGGAAGACCTCGTCGGAAAAGAGATCGCGGGTGACCGTGCCGCCCTCGGCCTCATAGGCTTCGATCCCAACAAACTTGGCGCGGCGGTCGGTAGCTTTGATCGCGTCGGGATGCAGCGCGTTCTTGATGGCACTCTCGGAGACCGCCTGTCCTTTGACCTGATCCAGAAGGCTCAGGGTGAGCGCTTCATCATCGGAAAGCGTGAAGGCCTTGGCGGCGCCCAGACTGATCTCACCCGCCGCCAGCGCCTCCAACACCAGCTCGGGCAGGCCCGCCAGCGCCAAGCGCTGGTAGACACGGGCCTCGGTGACGGCAAATGCGAGGGCGATTTCGGGCACGGATGCGCCGCGTTCCTTCATCCGTCCGAAAGCGCGGATTTCGTCCGCCGGAGTCATGTCCTCGCGGGCGGCGTTCTCGGCGCTGGCCCAATCCTCGGCCTCGGCAGCGTCAGCGGCCAGCTTGACCGGAACCGTGGTGAAGGAATGGGTCTTGGAGCGCTCCGCGATCATCTGGATGGCGCGGAGCCGGCACCCGCCCGCGACGATCCCAACTTTCCCGTCCTCGTCCATGAGGCCTGCGAGATTATGGATGAGGCCGAAACGTTCGATGCTGTCGGCAAGGCTTTCGATATGGGCCTCAGAAACCGCTTTGCGCGGGTTCAGGTCGGAGATGTAAAGCATCTCCAAGGGAATTTGCAGGATCACTGCGCTGGTGGTGTCTGCTTGGATGGTCTGTTGCTTGGTCATGCGAATGTCCTTTCGGATGGACATCAAGCCCGCTCGGAGCGCAGCACAGGCGCTTGGCGGCTGGTTTTGTTGATGGGGTAGGGGAGGGAGCCGGGCTGCTCATGCGACCCGACCCAGAGGCGTCGCCACCAGCAGGAATAGATCACGGTCGACCCCTGCTCGATCTCGGCCCGTGCCCAAGCACAGAACTCCAGATCGTAGTCGTGGTATTCGGTGGCCTGCTCGTCTTGGAACTGATGGCCGTAGAAGAACCCGCCCTCGCACTGGGGCAGGGCGTTGCCCTTCACCGCTTGTTCCAGCGTGTCGATGTCGGCGGATTCCAGTTTCAACTCACCGCAGTTCAGATCGGAAACCGAAAGCCCGGTCCGCTCGATGTAGAGCGCCTCCATGAAGGTTTGCAGCTTGGAATGCTTGCGCCAGACAAACTTGGGGCTTTCGCCCTCCTCGCCGCTCTCGGGGGTTTTGACAAATGCGTATTGATCAAGGCCCATGGCCAGTCTCCTTCTCAAAGTGGGAGCGGCGCGGCATCTTTTGCTTGTGACCTCTCGGCCTTGCCCGCTTCCGCCAGTGGCGGAGGCCTCAGCTGATCTGTCAGCCCGAAAAGCCCCCGTGCTTTTCGGCTGGGCAGAGCAGGTGAGGGCGATAGCCCGTCCTGCGACCGGACGGCGACCCGACACAGGGGGCCGGAGCGGTGAAATCGGGAGGGGCCCGCACGCCCGCGTGGGAGGAACCGGATTTCTCCGAGGAGGCTGGCGCGGAACGCGACACCAGAGCCCCTGTTCGGGGCGCCGGCCGGATGGCAGGCGGAATCCAGTGTTGAAAACCTGCCAGCCGGATTAGAGCGAAGCGGAGACCCGGCTGACCTCTAGCTCAAGCGATCGCGGTTTCGCCCGTGATCTCTATCTGAGACATGCACGAAGGATCGCTACCGAATGGCGGAGACGCGGAACACGCGGCTCCGGGCGCAGTCAAGAGCCTGGTCAGCGCCAGAGCGCCGGCGTACCAACCAGTTCATTTGGCAAGTTCCACGAATCCTCAAAGATGCCCGCGGACTTCAAAGAAGACTCCACCGACTAAGCCGGTGGAGCAAGTAGCGCTCAATCACTCGTGATCATCATTGTTGCGAACAATGACCCCTTGTTCTTCGTACGCCTCCAGAAGAAGCCCGAGATACTCGCTTGTGCTGGCAGTAACGTGTCCCAAACCTGGCCAAGCGAACGGAAACGTCATACAGGTCATCGCAAGCTCGAGCTCGATGCCAAGCTTGTCGGCAACCGCTATGGCCGCATCCGGGTCTTTGTCTTCAGGCCAAAGATCTTCATCGACGGTGACCCAAGCATCGTTTTCATCATCGACACTGATCTCAGCCAGCAAAGCACCGAGCCGCTCTCCTGGGTTGGTGGCATCTTCAAGAAGCGCGATCCGTAGAAGCAAGGAAATACTCTCCTCATCCAGCCTCAGAGTTGGCCTGGAATCCACCACGTCGATCCTGGGCTCGGGCCGCTTCCGACCATCAACACATTCAACAACTTTAGGCTCCTCATCGCCGCCTTCCAACCACCACGGCGATGTGAAGATATTCAGAGGAGACGCACCACAACTCGGGCAATGCCAAAGATTATCAGCGATTTGCGCGCCCGTGATTTTGCCATCGCAATGAAGGCAAAACCATTCCGCGGCCCGGTCACCGAGTAATGGGTGAACGACTTCGCCTTTGGCATTTGGCTTGGTCGAACGCCGAGGCCAATCAGAAGCAATCGCTGCACGAGTTTTCACAGCCTGGGCTTCCGCAATAACCAGCGCTTTTTCGACAAAGCCAGGATTAGCGGCTGGGCTGGTCTCTTTGTGTGTCGTCTCGATCTCTACCATAGGCTGCGAGAAATCAGCCTCGCCTATGAGGATGCGCCAGCCATCACCCTCCATGCGAATGTCACCGGAGAACTCAAAGAGCTTGTAGGCATGCCCGTCAATCTCGCCTGCTTTGATCGGCTCGTCGACTGGCCGCGACATGCTTTGCTCAATGAATTGTGGCTTGCCTCCGAGCGAGGGGAAGAATTCACGAACAAAGGTATCGGCCTTCGCAAGCTCTTCCTCGCTCGGCATCCAGCCTTGTTTGGCCTTGACCGTGAGCGCCTTCCAATGTGGAAAGCCCAGCTCAGAGGCGATCGCATCAAGCGCCTCATGTTGGTTTGAGCGTGTGGCATGCGCATAGCGTTTTGCCAATAGTTTCAGTTGATCGATTTTAGTTTTGGTAGTCATTGTTCAGTTCCCAAAATAGGGATCCGACTAGGTGCCCGCTACTAACCAGATCCCGAAATTGGTCTGGGTTGTTCATTTAAGAATGAAGTGCTGCGTAGCTTTGCGTGGCGGGCACACTGGCATGCACTAGAGGCCGATTTCAACCTGCAGGATATCCCCACCTTCGTCAAGGCGCCAATCCAATTGGCCACACAAAAATTATGACCGATAGGTCAGCTGTTGATTTCGGCCTCGAAAGCTTCAATCGCGCCGAGGATGTCGTCGAAGCCCGGCGCGTCCCCGATGATCATCTCCCGCATGCCAGAATAATCCCGTCGCAAGGCGGCGGTAAGTTCCGCATTCGGCATCAATCTCAGGGACCCTGGTTTGGCGTCTTCGTAGTTGGCCCAAGCGGCCTTGAAGAAAACCGATTTGTGATGCGCGACCTGTTCCAGCAATTCAAGGCTGCCGATAGCGCGCGCCTTGGTCTCGTGGCCGATGAGCTGGGCCATGTCGTAGTAGTGGCGTGACATCCGATCCGCGAGGGGTTTGGCGGGGTCTTGATGATATAGCATGTGTAGGATTGTGGCCTTTTCCCAGAAGGTCCGCTCAACACCCAGCACTTTCACATCCACCCCTCCTGATCCCAACAGACCTGGAAAGGCCTGATGAACATATGGCGATATCTCGCGAACCTCGGCTGGCAGGTGGACGCCCCGCGCCCCAAACTCAAAGCGCACAAAGGGTTTGACGTAACCGCCGGCACCGTCCGACAAGGATGGATAGGCGAAGAGCAGGGTTTGTGCATCACCTGGGTCAACAGTCAGGGAGAAGCCCTGATCCAGACTAGCATCGAAGGCGGCCTGAATCTCAGCCAAAAGCGGTCCAGAGACTTCCGCCTCGGCCGCATCCTGCAACTCTTGCAATAGTTGTTTCTGTTTCTTTCCGGATAAATCTGGGTTTTCAGGATCGCGGTCGCCTTCAAAACCCAACTGTGCGCGATCGAGGGATAGATCCACATCTTCCGAGAAGCGGTGGATCACGTCATAGGCTTTGGAAAGAGATGTCCCTCCCTTGAAAATCATGTGATCGCCAAAGGAGGGCAGGGCAAAGAGCTGTTTCAGGGACCAGCAGACCCAGAAATCTTTCTCAATGATAGCCTTGGACATCCCGAGCTGCGCCGCGGCCTCTTGGAAGGCCTCTTCTCGTTGTTCAGGGGAGTCGTTGGCAAACTGATCCATGCTCAGGCGTGTGCAACGATCTGCTGCACAACAGGATGCATCCAGGCCGGCACATGCTTGCTTTGCTTGGAAAGCATAGCCCGATCCTTGTCATCAAGTAAGCGTGCCAACTTGCCAATCACCTGATCATCGACCCGGTCCTTGCCGACATAGCGCAGCGCCTGAAACACGGCACCGGTTTTCTGGCCGGCACCAACTAGCGTCTTGGAGGAGGCATTGCGAAACTGGATCACCTGCCGACCGATTGTTTTGACCCGTGTTGGGCCATCGGTCATATAGGTTGGTCTGGACGGCACCTGGGTGGAGAGCCCCAACTGGTTGGCAGCCATAGCAGGGGAGGGCTGCAGAACCTGGTTGTCCTTGCGAGCCACAGCCTGCGCGACATCATCCGCGGACGGTGACAGATAGCCAAAGCGCGAGCTTTTCTTGGGATAGTCATAGAGTCCCCGCGTCAGGCGTCGGATCACTCCCTGATCCGCCAGACGCGACAACGCCTGATCCACGCTGGCGCGGGACCCGATGTCCAGAAAATCCGAGGGTGCAAAGATTGCGCCGCGGCCTTTTCCGATGATGCGTTGTTTGATCTTCGACGTGATCATGACTTATCTCCTTGTCAGAAAATAATGTATGTTTTTCTGAAAGTCAATGTTGGAGGGTGCGTATCCATGGCCATATGGAACGGCGGGCAACGGTCTGTAAGTCAGACATTCGATTGAGTAGACCCAAAGAGCGAAGAAAAGACAGAATTCTAAAATGCTGATACGGCGCTCCGAGAGAATGCTTCATGCCTTTGCCCTGCAACCATTCAGCCAGGTCAGAAGAGACGTAACTGGAGCCATTGTCGCTGAGAAGCCGCGGCTTGTGGACGGCATGAAGCTGATCGCAGCCGGAGGCCTGTAATGCCAAGTCCAGCGTCTCGGTCAAACCCTCCGATCGCATAGTTTTGTAGACGATTTGCCGCCTAACTTTGAGGCAAGGAGGCCGACATTGGGACAAGCAATTACAGCGACGAGTTCAAGCGGGATGCTAATGCGGCATCTCCACGACGGAAACACCCGGAATGCTCTTGCGAGCAAGCTCCAACAGGTGCGCATGGTGCGTGAAAATGATTGCCTGACCGCTCCGTCCGATCTCGGCACAGAGATTCAATGCGGCAGATGCGCGGGTATCGTCGAAGGTTTCCATAATATCGTCGAGAACCATGGGGAGGGGACCCGGATCACGCGCGAAGCCGCGGTAACCGGCCAGGCGCAGGGCAAAATATAATTGGCCCATGGTTCCGGTGGACATGTTTTCGACCTTCACGGGGTCGCCGCCGGGTTTGATGCCGACCAGCTTTTCACCTTCGGATTCACTCCAGACAATGACTTTTTCCCATTCCTTGGATGTCATGGTGACAAAAGCTTCTTCCACGTCTTTCAGCATTGCGCTGCTTCGTTCGGCAGCCAGGCGCTTCAAGGCACCCCGCGCAGCCAGTATCCCGAGCCTTGCGACAGCCGCCTGCCTTGCACCGTTTCGCAATTCTTCGAGGATCGTGGCCTGTTCGGTGATCAAATCGCTGTTGTCAGCGGCATGAAAAGCTTCCTCGTAAAGGCGTTCTTTTTCATTCATTTCCTTCAATACGGCATCTCGTGCCGTTTGCGCATCGTCAAGTTCTTGCTGCAGTTCCGCTTCTCGCGTTACATCGGGCAATCGCGTCAGCTCTTCTTCAAAGAGCGTTCGATCCACGCCGTCGCGCGCCTGATTGCGGCTCGTGTCCGTATTGGCCCGATCTTCGCGCAACTCGTCGCGTTCAGCCAGAATCCCCACGCGCTCCGTCGGCGAAAGATCCTCACCGCCTTGTCCTTCAAACAAGTTTTCCAGCTGGATTTGCGCTTCATCGCGGGCAACTATCGCACGCTTTCGGCCTGTGACCTCCTTGTCGAGAAGGTCTTCTTCTCGTTTTCTCACACGATCCGCTTCAGCAGTTTTGGTTACACGCGCACGAGCGCGGTTGATGATGGGAAGTGGATCATCTTTCGGATTGTAAGGCTCCTCCAGGATCTCCGCCAATCGGGCGGCACTCCTTGCCAGGGTGGCAACGGCGTGTCCTAGGGCTTCAACACGTCCCGCCAGGCTAATGTGATTGCTGTGAACCTGTTGCAGCGTGCGCAGCTGCGACAGCGCTGCCTTCACACCGGTGTACGAGCGATCAGGAAGAGGCAGTGCCGAGGTCAGCGTTTCCAACCGGTTCAAAGCTACCGTATGATTTGTCTCGGCTTGGGATACGGCTTTCTCGTGGTCGGCAATGTTACGTTCTCCGCGACGCCAGTTCTCCCATGTCTTAAGGACACTTTCCTGAAGTGTGAGAGCCTTGCCGACCCGCTCAGGGAGGTCACTTTCTTCACCTTCAATGGCGACCAGGCGGGCTGCTACCAGCAGTTCGTCAAAGGTTGCCTTGCGGCGCTTGGCGCGGTCCTCAAAGGCATTCTCCGCAATCGTGACCTCAGTTGCGATCTCAGCCGCTGCCGTCAGACTGGTAAGTCTCGCAGCAAACGCTGCCGGCCCCGTATCGGCGGGAAAGCCCAGGGCCGTCGCGAGTGAGCTGCCCCGCTGGGTCAAAGCATCGTGTTTTCCGGTGAGTGCTTCGAGCTTGTCTTTTACCGTTTCACGTGCGGCTTTTGCGGTGCATTCCTGTGCGCGCGAGTTTGCAAGCTGTTTGCGCGCCTCCGTGCCCATCAGATAACTCGTTCGGGCGCCATCATCAGCATGCAAGGCCTCCTCAAAACGCTCCGCGGTTTCGTCGGAGAGACTGCCACGATGGGATCGCCAGGCTGTGTCACGCTGACGACGGGTTTCTTCCGTCGCTGCCGCGTCAATCGAGTCCGGTGCGCTTTCGTCGGCTTCGCGTTTCGCGCGCGCGGCCTTGTAGTCCGCTTCGCGTCCTTCCAAATCTTCTGTGGCGGAAACGATGTTGGCAGTGAGGGTGTTCCATTCCCTGAGGATTTCATCGAGACTTTCGCGGGCAGGCAGGCCGTTCTCGATAAGTGTCTGCCAGGAAGCAGGCAGACCCGACACTGCTTTGGCTAGCCGGGCGCGTTCCGATGCGAGGTTATGTTCAAGACCTGACACGTCCGAAATCTTCTGCCATGCGTCGAACGCAATCTGCAGGTGAGACAAGTCCTTTGGCTCGGTTGGAGCATCCCCCAGCTGATCGCGTGAGGTCTTTAACACGTTTGAGGCCGCTCGCAGCTCGCCTTCACTGGTCTGACAGGCCTGTACCGCGTCTGCGAGTGTCTCCAGTTCTTCGGTCGTCAGAACCAAGGCCTCCGCAGACTCGTCACTTACCGCCAACGCTGTCAGAATCTGTTTTATCTGGCGTGCCGCGTCATCGCGCTCACCGGTGCGCTTTTCCAGATCAGATCTGGCCGTGTCCGCCCGGGAGGTGAGGGAAGCCCCATCGATCCTGATTTGATCTAGCTCTGTGAGTTCCGCTTTGAGATGACCGGCAGCCGGGTCAGCCTCATTTTCTGAAATGACCACTTCATGGCGCGCAATTCTGTCATCGGCGCCTGCGATACTCTCTGCTTTCTCCGACAGGGTTGTCACGAGTGCGGCAACTTGCCCGTCCGTGCCCTTCTTCAAATTTGGACCTTCCGGAAAACCGGCAAGAAATACGTCGATTTTCCGAATGTCCTCCGATTTGTCATACCAGGTCTGCGCCGCCGCTCCCGCTGCCTGCCGTTTTCGAGCCCGCGTGAGGTCGGTATCCGCCTGTTCGAATGCCTTTTGCGCGGTCTCTCTGTCTTTCCGAAGAGTGCGTTCCCGATCCGGCGTGAGACGTTCCGTTCGCAGTGCCTGATTGATCTCTTTCAAGCGGTCTTTGCCGCTCTTGAGCGCCGTACCTCGGCCGTTCTTTTTATGAAACTTTTCGGCGCGGACTATCATGTCTTCCAATGTCGCCGCCATGCTGGTCAGTCCTGAAACACCCGCATGCAGAAGCTGGCCCAAGTCGCCTTTTGCCTCGGCAATCCGTTCACCGCCTTTGCGGAGTCCTTCGTCGTTAAGTGAGAACCTTTCAACATAACCCTCCATAGAAAGACCATGGAGCGCACTCGAAAGAATGGCTTCGTCGACCGGGCGGTCCTGATGATCAAGCAGGGACTGGGTGCGTCTACCATTGCGGCGCAAAACCGTCACACCGCGTCCCGGGATACCCAGCTCCGCTCCGACCAAAAGGGCATTGCGTTCAAACCTGAAAGCGTACGGGTGGGTTCCTGCTTTCATACCGAAGAGAAGTTCCAGAAACCCGTTAAAGGCCGTGGATTTTCCCGATTCATTCGGTCCATAGATTACGGTGACATCAGGTTTGCCTTCGGCTGGTGCCGGGAGCACGATCTCGGCGCCGTCAAAACGGCCATAGCGAATGAGATCAAGCCGGTTCAGTCTCATTCCGCGGCTCCTGAGTGCAGAGACAGCGTTACTTCAGTGATAGCCTCCTCCAAAAGGTCATCCAAGGCGTCTTCAGATAATTCGTCGGCAATTTCACGGGGCAATGCGTTTCTGAGTTCTTCGAGGATCTCTTTGGTTGCCAGCTGGAAGCCCGGTTCGGTGAGCTCGGCCCGCATCAGTCGCACCAGGTCATCCGCCTTTGCGTCGATCTGTTGTTTGGGGGCAACCACTTTGATTTTGTCGATAAACACGCGCTCGATGTTATCGAGCAACTCGTTCGCAAGGGCCGTCAGTGTCTCAGCAGTATGATGGCCTGTGGCCACCTGCAGACGCACCGCTGTGTGGTGCTCGGGATGCTGCACCCCTTGGAGAGCAAACCGAAGCGCGCTCAACACCTCCTGAACATCTGAGGATTGGCTGAAATCCAGAGCGCATTCGGTAAATCTCAGATGTCCGACGCGATGCCGTTGGATTTTGGGCGTGTCGTCATCAAGCTCGACAATTGCAACCGTGCCGCCAGTACGTTCCCCAAAATGGCGTGGCTGCGGAATGCCCGGCATTACAGCTAGAACCGGGCCAGATGTGCGCTCAAAGGGGGCATGGATGTGACCGAGGCACCAAAGATCATAGCCGTGCGCCAGCAGATCTTGCTTGGAGCAGGGAGCATAGGGATCGTGCGCGGGCGAGCCATCGAGCGACGTGTGCATCAATCCGACGTTTCTTTGGCCAGTTACCGGCGCCGGGTAGTCGGGCAGGAAGTTTTTTGAGACATGCGCAGTGTCGAACGACAGTCCGTGAAACCACACGTCACCGATTTCCACGCTGGGCGCGTTCTTGTGCAGCAGATGAATATTCGGGCCTAGGTCTCCGTGAGCTCTGTGATCGAGAAGGGCATCATGATTGCCACGGATCAGGACTGTGGGAACACCCGCGTCAGCGGCGCGTGCCAACTGCGAGATCAGAAATGCCCGCGACTTTAGGTCCGGTTGGTCATTATCAAAGATGTCGCCGGCGAGAACCAGAACTTCGACATCTTCCGATATGGCCAGATCGACAATGCGGATGAACGAGTCCCTACTTGCCTGTTTCAGATGATCGCCCAGATCCGGATTGCGCATCGCGGCCGAGCGGATCGGCGATCCCAGATGAATATCGGCTGAAACGAGTAAGCGCATAGATCTCAAATTTTCCTGAAAACGATCAGTGTGAAAAAGTGAATTTGCATAAGGATCTGTCCGGTATCTACAAAATTGAAACTTGGCTGCCCTGGAACAGATCGCGCTCGACCAGTTCTTTTTTGGCAGCTTCCGCGTCTCTTGAAAACATCAAGATCCTAAGGTTCACTTCCGCCCGTGAAAAACAGACATAAGCCAGCTTTTGAGTGAGTTCTTGTTGCCTGTCGGTTGGATTGCCCGCGACACCAGGCGTCAGAACTTTCGAAAAGCTGTAGGTATTCCAGGCTGCCTCGATATCGTCGATCATGACCAGCACGTTCTCATACTCTTCGCCTTTCGAGCCGTGCTGCGTACTGAAAGGAGAATTTTCATCCAGAAAATCGATGTATTTTTCAAGTTCGTCAGCCTTCAGCTTGAAGAATTCATCAGCAAGCCAATCGCCTTTTTCCCTTTGGTGATCCTCATTGCCGGAGACATAAGCTTCGCGGGGAGCGCGAGCCAACTGATCTGCAAGACGATCCGAAATTGGAAAGAGCGCGTTCGCGCTGCAGTATTCCAGAATTTCCTTGACCGTATTTCCTTCCCATTTTTCCGCCAAAGCAGCGGCGTGTTTTGAGGCTTCTTCGAGCATCTGTTTGAGGGTTTTGCTCTTGTTCGCTCCAGTGTCGTCAAAAGCAGGGCTAATTCTTCGGAGTGTTTCAATCAGCTTCTTAGGATCGTTGTTGCGGGATGCATCGACCAAAGAAAAAATGCCGTCCACAAAGGGCTTGAGAAGATAGTGTGTGCCGTCTTCATAGTCGGATTGGGATCTGAACGACGAATAGTCACCTGTAAAGAGCTTGTGCAGTGTGACGAATTCGAGCCTCCGGGCGATCATCTGGCGTGCCAGAAAAAGGTTCTTTATAGGAGTGATATCGGTCCATCCCCATTGTTCGACGGCTTCCTCGAACTTCGCCGTTACTTCATCGAGCTGTTCAGCGGTATAGGTTTTCCGTGGACCGGCAGGGTCGGGAGCCTGCGCGACCGCAATCAAGGCGCTGCCCTTAACATCGGCGTTCTTCCCACCCGCAACCTGCTTCAGATCGGTTCTGAAGTTGTTGAGGAGGTCAATCACCGAGGTTGAGCTTCGAAAATTCTCCTCCTTCGGAATCTTTTCGGAGCCTTCTGGACCGGCAAAATCTCCGGCACGCTTATCGTAAATCTGCTGCATCGGATCGCCGAAATATCCGACGATTGGTAACCCTTCACCGGCGCACACAGCATTGAGCGCCTCGACGACCTGCGGGAAAGTGTCTTGAGCTTCATCGACGAAGATGTAGGGGTATTTGAACCCGAGGCCTTTGCGCAAGAGCGGTTTGTTCGTGATCAGATAGGCCGCGACGTCAATAACATCATCATGGTTCAGGACACATTTGGAATAGTCGCTGATAACGGTTTCTTCGTAGGATACCGGCGGCTTATTCGCATTTAACGCAGCAAGTTGGGCGGTCAGACGCTCAAGGTCTTTCCTCGCTTTTTGAGCGGCCTGAGACGTCCCACCGTTGTCTTTCTCGCAGGCCTTTTTCATATGTTGCGGGATGATCGCATCACGAAGGGCCTCCCGAATAGCATCCTGAAAGCGCGCGATTTCTGCCCAAAGAAACCCGTGCAGAGTGGAAACGTAAAAAAGGTCATCGAAACCTAGACGTGACGAAATCACTCCAACGGCACGGTTTGTGTATGTGATACACACGACGCGCTGACCGTTTTTCCGAAGCTCGTTTCCACGGGACTTCTGAATTCCTTTCAGAGCTTCAACGAGCGATGTGGTTTTGCCTGACCCGGCGCCTGCGATAACCGAAAATGAAACGTCTGTGGCGATGCACTCAGCAATTTTCTTATCGGCCTCAGTTGGCTTGAGTTTTGCCGTCATTCGCCGGCTCCCTGGTTTTGGGAGAGACGTGTTTCCAGCCATTTTAGGCCTTCGTCGATGTAGTAGGGGACATTCCAGTCTTGGTTCTGTCCCGCATTCGCTTCTTCGTCCTCGCCTGCCGGTATTTCGAAGGCAAGGACATCCATAGCAAATTCGGTTTTTTTGAAAGTATCGCTCTTTATGCGTCGCCAGACGGCCTCCTGCAATTCGGCTCGACCATCCGGCAAGTCAATGCCGATACTGAGACCATCGACATGGAAGTGGTCGAGGTTTTCGAAGACAAAGGCTTCTTCAAGGGTTCGCCCGTGGAAGATTTGAGCATTGTCCTGACGATTAACTTCTACGGGCTTTTGATAGGCGACAAAACGCGTCCCTTCAGCTTGCAGACAATCGTCGAAGGTTTTGCCGGAGAGTGCGGCGACTCCCGTCTCTCCAAAGAAATATCCCAGAGTCGCATTCGACGAAACGGCTCCCGGATGGGTAGCGACGCAACTCGCCCGGTTTCTCGCGGGATCAACGGAGTCGATGTCGGTGATGACCAAATAGGGAATTTCGAGGAATTCCAACAATCCGGCGAAGCGCATTCCATAAGCTCCACCTACCTCCAGAATTGTCAGATACTTCTTGTTCAGTTCCTGCGCCGATATGTCGATCATGCGCGGCAAAAGCAGTTTTTCAGCAGACCCCTCAACGAGTATGGCAGCATCGGAGAAGAACAAGTCACAATGCGTAAGTCTCAGATATTTTTTGAGAAAAGAAAGTGCTTCCACTGGCTCAATCACATCGCCGCCCAATTCGAGTGGCTCTGGTTGAAATTGTCGAAGGCTGTGCACGGTCGTTCCCTGATAGGTCATTCCCTCCTGTTCACCATTGATCTGGCACCGACGGAAGTAGCGGATTTTTGAGAAATCCACGGTATCCAGGATGTGCGACGAGTGGGTCGTGATTGTGAGCTGGGGCTTGCTTTCGCCTTCTGGTGCGTCGGCGGTGAGCACGTCCCACATCTGGCGAATGAATGTTTGTTGAACCTGAGCGTGCAAATGCACTTCCGGTTCTTCGATAAAGATCATCTGGCACAGCGGACGGTTGTCTTCGGTCGCGAGCCATTGCCGATAAAAATGATCGACCTGAATGGCCATGAACACCAAGTTCTTGAAACCCAGTCCGTTGTAGGCCTCGGGAAGCTCATGGCTGGTGCTGGCATCGACGTAGAAGAGTTCGGTGTTACCGCGTAGCGCAACCTCCGAACTGAGTGTCGAAACGACCTTCATCGCCCGGTCGTTGTCGGAGGGAAGGCCAAGACCTCCGATCATCGTCATCAGAGGTCTGAAGCGTTCGTCGTAGTGCTTGGTCAGGTTTTCATTATTCTGCTCAATGATCGCGATAGCTTCTTCGGCCAGTTCCGCCTGCTCCAGGTTCCTCCGGTAATACGTAGCAAAGGCGTCTGACAGACTGTTGCTCCTCGCGGCATTCTCGTCGTCTATATTCCGCTGGGCATCAACGAAATCGACGCGCAGCAGAGAATTGAGAATCTTCTTGCCTTCTTGCGCGGAAAGTGGCGTTGCCACGAGATCCTGTTCCAACTTTTCGAGCGAAGACACCTTGATGCCAAGATACTTTTTCAAGTTGCCATCCATTCCAAGGAAGAAGCTCAAGGGGCGCTTGCGGGTACCATCTTCCTTTGTCGGGAAAGCTGCATCGTAGTGCTTCCAGAGTTCTGCAGCGTCATCCACGGCGAACGCGCAGCGCATCCCGATTTCCGAGAAATCAGCGGAAAGGCTTGTTGCCAGGGCAAAGACGCGGCCGAACGCAATTGAGTCCGGATCGATGTGAAACCAGAGATCAAGTTCTATTTGGGGTAGGCTGGATTCGTTACCTGGTTCGTATGCGTCGATAGAGGCAATTGCGAGAATTGAGAAGTCATGAATCTTGAATTCCCGGTTCCCGAGAAAGCTGCGAATGGCAGCCGTCGCAGAAGTCTTGCCGCTGTTGTTCGGGCCAACAAAAACAGTTTCCTTGCTTTCGAAATCAACGGACACATCATTCAGACGCCGAAAGTTTCGAATGGATATACTACCTAGACGCATCCAATCCCCCATAAGTTGCGAACATGATAGCAATCATTAGTTGTGTTCGGGAAGGCGAATTCTTCGTCGGTTGACACAAATCTGATGCTCGCAAAGGCGTGAATGCCACCAAGCTGACAAAAGCAAGACAACGGCGTCACCCATCCAAACCCACCTCATGAGGCTGGGCTTGTCTACCGGGAGAGGGGCAGTCCAATGCGCCGCTCCCTAGGTGTAGGATTTCGTGAGGACCGAACCATGGCAATGTGGGAAGTCTCCTTATTTGCCTTCATCGCCATGAAGCCGCCAATCCGTTCCCGGCCCCTTTTCGGTCTTTCCTTTGAACCGCAGCAAAAGTCCGGTTGGTCCCGCAGACTGAGAGTTCGCTCAGTTCCAGAATTTGCTCGCGCAACGAATAACCGGAAAAGGGGGCTGCGCCTGCAGCAACGTAGGGGTAGGGTGAAGATCTGGAATTGGCCGAAGCACATCAGTCACCCTAAAATAACATAATAAACCTTATTAGATTTATACCTGTAGCGGGGAGCGCGCTACCCTGAACTGCGACTGCTACTAGAAAACAATGAGTTATCTAGCAGGAGATCGCCGCATGGGCGCTGTCTATTCGCAACTGTCGCTTCAAGAACGCCGCAAAATCGAGAGCTGGTGGCACGCCAAAGTCCCTGTCCGAGAGATGGCACGTGTTCTGAAGCGGCATAAATCGACGATCTTTCGCGAGATCAAACGCAATTTCTGGGCCGATGATGCGTTCCCGAAGAAGTACGCGGGTTACTTCGGGTCGGCCGCTCATCTGCAGTCGCAGAAGCGTCGATCCGTACAAAGAAAGCTGATCCGACACCCGGATCTCTGTAAGGCCGTCGTCACACGGATCAAGCAAGGTTGGACACCTGAACAGATTGGCAATCGGATGATCTATGAAGGCGCTAAACTGCGCGTCTGCCAGGAAACGATCTATCGCTACATCTATTCGAAGGAAGGCATGGCGGATGAGTTGTGGTGGTATTTGCCCGAGCACCGGAAGTCCCGCCGGCCGCGTCGAGCGAGAAAACGCCAAGCCCCGAAGTTTGACCGCGATGTGAGCATCCTGTTCCGCCCTGATGATATTGCCCACCGTCGCCAGTTCGGTCACTGGGAAGGTGATTTGATGCTGTTCAAAACAGAAGCTTGGGCAATCGAACGTGACATCGCTCGTTGAACGCGTCAGCCGGTTCACCGTACTTCTGAAGAACCCGAACAAACGGACAAAGCCGGTAATAAGCAAGATCATGAAAGCCGTGCGCGACCTGCCCTACATCGCGCGTCGTTCAATCACTTTCGACCGCGGCACCGAGTTCGTTAGCTGGCCGCACCTTCAGGCCGAGATCGGTACGCAGACCTGGTTCTGCGATCCGTCCAGCCCGTGGCAGAAAGGAACCGTTGAAAACACCAATCGCCGCGCCCGAAGATGGCTGCCGAGGAAGCGCGACATCACGGCAGTCTCAGATCATGACTTGAAAATGATCTGAGACCGCCTCAACGCGACACCCAGAAAATGCCTCGGTTGGAAGACACCCGCAGAGGTGTTCCGTGAGAAGATGATGGAAGAGATGGGACGATCCCCCTACCCTCAAAACGAATAGGATTCGCGGTTCAGGTATCGCTCACACTGCAGCACATCCTAAATCTCGTTGCGGAATATCTCCTATCTTACTGTTAAGATAGGATAATGAAAGGTGGCCGACACAGAGCTAAATCTGCGTGAGAGACCATGAACAGAAGCATGTACCCAACACCGCTTGCCTAAGGCGACCCCGTTACCGAAGTCCTGACGCTAGAACAGGCCCATTCGACGTGTATTTTTCTTCCAATTCAACAAACGGTCTTTCGCCTGACCCGATGTCGTATTCGCTACATGATCGACAAGCAGAGCGAGCGCGATGTTCAGCCCAACCGTCGATTCCAGAAAGAGGCGTGTGTTCGATGGGGCATAGATACACGCATCTGCAATTTCTGCGCTCCAGTGGCAAAATTCATCCGAAACAACAATCAAGGAGCGGCCCTGCTCCTTGCAGATTCGTGAAAGTACCCGTCCTTCGCTCGCATATGGGACCACGTCGACGAGTATTAGGCATTCCTCTGCTGCATCCGCCCGGTCGCGTTCCAGCCATTCCCCCAACATCCCGTCATGCGGAGACAGATATTGGACGTTCGGACGTGCAAGTGACAGGCGCTTGACGAAGTCCTCGGTTAATCCTCTGACCGCCTGAAACCCTGAGGCATATATTCGTTTGGAACCAGCAACCAGATCACTTGCTGTACTCCAGTGTCTGTTCCCGGTTTGCTGAAAAACAGAACGTATGGCGGACAGTTCCTCCTCCATCACCAATAACATCTTACTATCGATATCGGTACCGGGTGTGACGGCGGCGCCGCTGGTAGCAAAATACTCGCGCAAAAGCTGCTTAAGGTGCTTCGTCCCGTCATATCCAAGGCGGCGCATCAATCGACCGACTGTTATTTCAGTAACGCCGATCCGTTTCGCCAGTGACTTGCCGGTCTCGGGGCCGATGTTTTGGAAATTGAGCAGAATATACTGCGCAACCTTTGCTTCTTGCTTGGGTAGTTCCGGCAGAGCCTGTTCAAGCTTGCCCACGAAATCTCCCAATTGTCCTTGCGGAAATGACCCGAATCCATCGCTCATAAATCGGTTCCTTTTTGATATTATAATAACATTTGACATTAATGTTACTATTAAATCACCATTATTCAAACGAGGGAAAACCTGAACGATTTTAACGGCCAGACAACGCACACATGGGGAAAACCCCCATGCGTGCGATCTGGAAAAGCATGCCTAAGGGGAGGTATCATGACCACAAGACGTAAGTTTCTGAAAACAGCAGGCATCGGCGCAGCTGCTGCGCCTTTGGCGGCTCCGGCAATCGCTCAATCCACCATTCGCTGGCGGATGCAGACAAACGCCGGAGGATCTTTGGCGGTTCACACAGTTGAACCGGCAGTCAAGATGTTCAATGCCATTGCGGGCGACCGGATGCAGATCGAACTGTTTTACGCGGACCAGTTGGTTCCAACCAGCGAACTGTTCCGCGCCCTGCAGCGCGGCACGCTGGATGCGGTGCAGTCGGATGATGACTCGATGGCCTCGCCTACCGAGGTTACCGTCTTCGGCGGCTACTTCCCCTTCGGCTCACGCTACAGCCTAGATGTACCTGTCATGTTCAATCAGTATGGCCTGAAGGAAATCTGGGAGGAAGAATATGCCAAGGTGGGTGTCAAACATATCACCGCAGGCGCATGGGATCCGTGCAACATTGCCAGCATCGATCCAATCAACTCACTTGAGGATCTTAAAGGTAAACGTATCTTCACCTTCCCCACAGCGGGACGGTTCCTCAGTCAGTTCGGTGTAGTACCGGTAACGCTGCCCTGGGAAGATATTGAAGTTGCGATGCAAACTGGCGAACTTGACGGCGTTGCCTGGTCGGGCATCACCGAAGATTATACCGTTGGCTGGGCCGATGTGGCCAATTACTTCCTGACCAACAACATCTCTGGCGCTTGGGTGGGTCACTTCTTTGCCAACATGGATCGCTGGAATGAGCTTCCCGAAGACCTTCAGACGCTCTATCGTGTTTGCGCCGATCACTCGCACTACTACCGCGCCTACTGGTATTGGGGTGGCGAAGCAAGCCTGCGTGTTAACGGCACAAAAATGAAACTAACCTCGATTCCTGATGAGGAATGGGCACAGGTCGAAAACGCCGCGGTTGGTTTCTGGGATGGGATCGCAGCCGAGTCAGAAACCAAGGCAAAAGTTGTCGACGTCTTCAAGAAGTACAACGCCGATATGCTGAAGGCCGGACGGCCATATCGCTACTCAACCTGACGAATGCCCCGGTGCCTTGTCAGACAGGGCGCCGGTTCAAACCTCTTTTGCGAATCCCAGACAACTTTCCCGCCAGAACGTGCATAACGTTGTCACTGGAAAAAACCGAGCAGGAACTGTTCTACTCGCGCCGGGGTGTCCCTTTGAGGTCAGGGTCACCTGGTGCATTTTTTGGAGTTTATAGATGGGCCGTTATGTTGTTGGAGGTGGTGATCTGGAGTTTGCGCGGGAGTTTCTGGAAGCTCCGATCGGGTATCACAGCCCTGGTCTTCAGCGTGTTCTGAACCGGATGCGGGGGACAGATTGGGATGTGCGGTACGTTCTGGTCGTGAAGGAACGCTATGCGCTGTGGCAGTTGGCAACCATGCCCGCCAAGCGTGGCAGCAAGGTGACCGAGGTTGAAGGCGTCACCTATACCGACCTGTTGACCGCTGAGCGGGACATTTTCAAACGCCGCTGGAAAGATCTGACAGGTCAAGATCTGGACGCACAACTCGCCTCGACCTCTTGAACGGAATTTGAACATGCTGCCAATCGTTGGATACACGGACAAACTAACTGTCGCGCCGGGCGAGACGCTTGATGTGATGGCGTCCTCCTTTGGGGCCAAAAGCTATACGGCGGACCTGCGCCGCATCATTCAGGGCGACACCAACCCCGACGGCCCCGGTTACAAGGACGAGTTGATCCCGGTTGATCTGGGTGGCGCGCGCGCGGCGGTTGCCAAAACCTTTACGCCCGGATCCTGCGTGATCATTCCCGGACAGGGCGTACTGGCCGGGTTGGGCAGCTTCACACTGGCCGCGATGGTACAACCGACCCTGAACCGAGACACCGACCAGATGGTGATCAGCCTGCCGGGGCTGGCGCAGATCGGGACGGATGCGGCGGGCCATCTGACCGGCGCCCTGGCGCTGGCCGAGCCGGTCACGCTGCGCTCGGCCGCACCGGTGACCTGCGGGCAATGGCATCTGGTCAGCCTGAGCTTTGACTCCGCGACAGGCACCGCCTCACTGTCTCTGGTGACCGAGAAAGAGGCCGCCAGCCTGCCGGCCAAACCCGATACCACCAAGGCACAGATCGCCGCGCCGCACGGGTTGTGCGCGACCGAGTGCCTGATCGCCGCCGACCGCGACGCGGAAGGCGGGCTGACCGCTTTCTATGATGGCAAGATCGACCGGCCCGCGATTTTCAACGAGGCGATTGCCCCCGGCGACCTGCTGAACCTGCTGCGCGATTTCAGCGTGCTCGAGCGGCAGCGGAATCTGGTTGCGGCGTGGGATTTCTCGCGCAAGATGACCACGCGGGCGATCTGCGATATCTCTCCGTATCGGTTGGACGGGGAAATCCACAACGCACCCGCCCGCGCCATGACCGGGTGGTTGTGGAAAGGGCAGGAGCTGAACTGGACCAAGCGCCCGGACCTTTACACAGCCATCCACTTCCATTCCAGCGATGTCTATAACGCGGGCTGGGCGGTGGATTTCACGGTGACCATCCCCGATGATCAGAAAAGCGGCGTCTATGCGGTGCGGCTGGTCCCGGATAGCGAAGAAGAGGCCGCCTATTACTGCGTCTTTGTGATCCGCCCGCCCCGCGACAAGGCATCGGGCAACACGGTGGCCTTCCTGTTTCCGACCTGCAGTTATCTGGCCTATGGCAATCACCGCCTTGGCATGGATGTGCCTGGCACCGAGATCGGCATGGGCCGCGCGGTCGAACTGGACCGGCACCACATGTTCCTGCAGGACAATCCGGGCATCGGCTATTCCGTATATGAGGTGCATGACGACGACAGCGGCGTGTTCCACAGCTCGCGCCTGCGGCCGCTGGTTGACTTGCAACCCAAGATAAAGTCGTTCCTCGGCGGCTGTGGGTCGAATATCTGGCAGTTCAACGCGGATACGCACATTCTGGGTTGGCTCGATCATATCGGCAAAGACTATGACGTGATCACGGATGAGGATCTGGATGCCGAAGGCCTGCGCCTGCTTGAACGCTACAATGTCATCCTGACCGGCACGCATCCGGAATATTACACCGCCAACATGGTCAGCGGGATGCAGGGGTTCACCGACCGGGGTGGGCGGCTGATGTATCTGGGCGGCAATGGCTTTTACTGGGTGGTCAGTTTCAACGAAGACATGCCCGGCATCATGGAATGCCGCCGCGCCGAAGACGGCATCCGCCCGTGGGAGCCCGGTTATGGCCAGTATTACCATGGCTTCACCGGAGAATATGGCGGACTGTGGCGCCGAAATGGCCGCCCGCCCAACCATCTGTGCGGAGTGGGTATGACATCGCAGGGCTTTGATGTCTCGGAACCCTACATCGTCTCGCCCGAAGCAAAGAACCCGCGCGCAGCTTTCATATTCGAAGGCATCGAGGGCGATACGATCGGCGATTTCGGTCTGGCCGGGGGCGGGGCCGCGGGGCTTGAGGTAGACCGCGTGGATGACGTGCAAGGCACGCCGGAACATGCCCTGGTGCTGGCCTCCTCGACCCGCCACACCGACATCTACCTGATGGTCCCCGAAGACCTGCTGGACCCCACCCCGGACTGGTCGGGCACCCAATGCGACATCATCCGATCGGACCTGACCTTCTTTGAGACCCCCGGCGGCGGCGCAGTCTTCTCCGTCGGCTCCATCGCATGGCCCGGAGCCATGGCCTGGAATACCTACGACAACGAAATCGCCAAAATGACCGAAAACGTCCTCAAACGCTTCGACAACCCAGACAAATTCAATATGCCGTAATGCACAGATAGCAATCTGAGAGACAGGGCGATATGAGACAGATGTCAGAGCAAGCAAAGCATAGTTCCAGAGCGCTGTCAGTTTTGTGTTGGGAGGGATACAACGATCCGGATGTCGATCGGTTGTTCTCTACCCGACATGCGAATGTTGAGACAGGGTATCGAATTGTCAATTCTGACCGCGATGCGGTTGACCTGCTGCGAACCCCATACAGCAATCGGTTCGATCTGGTCATCATCAACAACAATTGGACCGAGATCACCTATGACGAAGGCTTGATTAAGCCGCTGGATGAGGACCGGTATCGGGGCATTTACGATCGTATGATGGACCGGTTCCAGTGGCCTTATTCCTGGGCTCATTCGAAGAAAGATGGCAGACTGCTGGGGTTGGCACAACGTTTTGCGCCGATGCCTTTTGTCGTGAATACGGACAAGATTGATCCGGCGACCGCACGCAAAGAAGGCTATCAAATAGCCCTCGAACATAACATGCAGGGGCGCTATGGCGTGCTGGACTGGCGCGCTGAGACACAGCACGTTCTGTCCGTCATGGCTGGAGTTAATCCTTTTGGCCACAAATCGGCAAGGCAGCTGAGCGACATCGAAAAATTCACGCACAAGGTCCTCAGAAACGCTCATATGATCGACGCAGATCCCGGAAAACTGAACGCTGCATTGCTGCGTGGCGACATCGACATGTACCTATCGGGCGGGACCTATACGGTTTCCAGTCTCCGCCGTGAGGGGTATCCGAATTTTCTGGCAGTCAGCCCTGAAACTGGCCCGGTTTCCGGCCAGGGCGGCTTTGCCTGGGTCGAACTTGCGTCGGTAGTGAACCTGGGCCACAACTCACCGATCGCAGAAGACTATCTAGACCATATGTTCACCCCCGAGGCCGCTTTGAACCTTGCACGGGCGGGCGGCACGCTAAACCCGATCTCTTCAATGCATGAAATCAAGGATCAGCTGACCTCAGAGGAACTGATGGCCATTCAGTACGATGATCTGGAAGAGCACATGTCATACTGCGCCGAATTTGCGATTAACCCGGATTATGATCTAATGAATGAGTATTGGGACGCAGCCCAAAAGTGATCACTTTTTTAACCATTGGTCGCCTTATGTTCATCGGGTCGACACCTTGACTGAAACGCAGAGGTCCCCCCTAATTCAAATCGAACGCTATGCTGAAGTTCATTCCATTTTGTCTCGTCCTGACGGCAAACTCCACGTGAGCTACCCCCCGAATTTCGGACACTGACGTGAGCTAGGATTTGCTGTCTGCTGATCTTCGACGAAGAGGAGATCAGAGATGTCGAAACGGAAGAACCATTCGACTGAGTTCAAGGCCAAGGTCGCGCTTGAGGCTTTGAAAGGCGAACGGACTGTCGCTGAGCTGGCAAGCCAGTTTGGTGTTCACCCGACGATGATCCACAGCTGGAAGCGGGCACTACTGGAGGGGGCATCCGGTGTGTTCGAGCGTGGCAGCAAGAAAGGCCCGGAGATCGACGAAGAGCAGGCCAAAGAACTGCACGCCAAGATCGGGGAGCTGGCCGTTGCCAACGATTTTTTGTCACGAAAGCTCAAACCGTGGATCGGCAAGTGAAGCGCAAATTAGTCGAACCTGCCAATTCCGAGCTGTCTATTGGCAAGCAATGCAGGCTGCTGTCGATCCCGCGGTCGTCGTTCTATTACACGCCCAAGGGCGAAACGGCTCTGAACCTGATGCTGATGCGGCAAGTCGATGAGCAGTTTCTGGAGACGCCCTTCTTCGGTGTCCGGCAAATAACCTGGCACCTGCGGAACGAAGGCCATCTGGTGAACGAGAAACGCATCCGCCGTTTGATGCGCCTTATGGGGCTCATGCCGATCTACCAAAAGCCCAGCAACAGCAAGGCAGCGAAGGGACACTAGACCTACCCGTATTTGCTACGTGGTCTGCGGGTGGGGCGCCCGAACCAGGTCTGGGCGGCTGACATCACTTATCTGCCGATGCGCAAGGGGTTCCTGTATCTGGTGGCGATCATTGACTGGCACACGCGCAAGGTGCTGGCCTGGCGCATCTCGAACACGCTGGAAGCGGACTTCTGTGTTGAGGCGCTGAGCGAGGCAATCCACCGCTTCGGCCCGCCCGGGATTATGAATACGGATCAGGGCAGCCAGTTCACATCCTTTGCCTGGACGGACCGGCTGAGTCGATCCGGTGTGCGCATCTCGATGGATGGCAAAGGCCGGTTCCTCGACAACATCTTCGTGGAACGTCTGTGGCGGAGCCTGAAATACGAATGCGTCTACCTGCACGCTTGGGAAACCGGATCGGAAGCCAAGGCTGGTGTCGGCAGATGGATCGAGTTCAATAACCGAAAACGCCCACATTCCGCCCTTGGCGGCAGACCGCCAGCCGTGGTCTATTGGCTGAGAAAAGACGAAACCCTACCCGGTCAGCAGGAGCAGAGAGTAGCTTAAATTACGCCGGAAACTGTCCAACGATTGGGGAGTAGCTCACCCCGGCCATCAGCCGATTTGTGCAACAGAGCCCAGCGCATCGACAAACGGCATCTTCGATCCTGAAACAACGTTGGCACATGCCTTCACTGGACTCAGAGGTCGAATTCCGGGCCTGCTTCTTTCGCTTTTTGCAGATGTTCTCTCATGCACGCGGCGGCCTCGCCTTGATTACCAATCTCCAGGGCTTCCAGGATCGCGATATGTTCCTGGAAAGATGCTTTCATGCGGCCCGCATCAATTAGTGAGTTATATTCTAACAGGCGCCTCAGACGGTTTTGCTGCTGAATTGCCTGCATCACGAACCTATTGGATGAACACTCCGCAATGAAGTTGTGAAAATCCGCATCCAGCCTGAACAGATCAACCAGATTGCGTTTGCTGGCGCCCCGTTTCAGCGCATTTTCGTGCCTGCGCTTCATCTCGTCGCCAGCCTGTCTGCGGTAGACGAACCGGTCGCTCAGAATGGCAGAGGATTCGATCGCGGTGCGGAAATCATAGCTTTCGTCATGCGCCGCCGAGGTGTTCAGCGTCGGCTCGAATTGCCAGCCGTAACCCGGCATGCGCGACACGACACCCTGATCCGACAGTTTGGTCAGAATGCGCTGCGCTGTCAGTCGTCCAAGCTCATATTTCTTGCGGACAAGCGCTTCCGAAACTTCGCGGTCGATCCGGCCATCAAACCAGTCCTTGGCAATCTTTTCGCACAGGATTTCTTCGTCGGTACGGGGCAGTTTGTTCAGAAAGCTTCTGCACTGACTTTTTGTCCCGGACCAGAAAAACCCCCGGTTGGCCTGTTTTTCGACCAATCCACTTTCGACGAGGAAGTTCAGGGTGGCGCGCATTGGTGTGCGGGAAACAGCAAATCGCTCAGACAGGTCTACTTCACGAAGGTGGTCGCCCTCACTCAGTTTCCCTTCTGCGGCAAGGGTGATGACCTCGCGGGCCAGTTTGATCTGCAGATCGCTTTGGGTGGTGTCGCCTGGCATTGCTCTACGCATTTTATTGCTTTTGGTGGAATATAGCCTTCTTCCCATCCTGAAAACAGCAATATGTTGGAAATGTCATTCACATGACGCTTCTGCCAGGGACTGGCCCGGTTCCCGTCCTACCGGACGAGATGAACAGAACAGATCGCATGTTTGACCACCTGGAGCGAAGTGGAGCCCCAGATCGCATCCTGAAGGTCCGGACGGTGTGAAGCGAGCACGATCAGATCAGGCGTGTTCCGGTTTGCCCAGTCCAGGATCGACCTCCCGGAATGCCCTTCGATAACCACGCCTGATGCGCTAGGCAGATCTGCGGACAATACGTCCAGATCCAGCTGGCGCCGTTTCTTCAGGTTTTTCAGATAATCATGCGGCATATGCGCGGCGGCGTGCGGGGGAAGATGTTCGATGACATGCAGCAGCGTGATTTTCGCATCCGGCCCGGCAAGCGTTTCGGCAATTTTCAGTGGTCGTACGATTTCGCGATCCACTTTGAAAGAAATCGGGATCAGTATGTTCCTGTACATATGGGATTCTCCTGCGGGTATAGTTGAACGAACAAACCTGAACCCACCGGACTGCAACCGTCGGGCAGCAGGGATCACCCCCCTGCCCGGCCAGGCAGAGGGGTATTGATGTTCTGAATCAGCCAGCGACCTTTTTCAGGTGATAGGACTTCGGGCGGGTCAGATTGTGATAGCCGATCGGGGACAGCCCGCCGCCGCGACCGGTGTTCTTACAGCCGGTCCAGCACAGGCCCGGGTCCAGATAGTCAGCCCGGTTCATGAACACGGTACCTGTTTCGATCAGGTCTCCGATTTCAGCAGCTTTGTCGACATCCTGCGTCCAGATCGAAGCCGTCAGCCCGAATTCGCTGTCGTTCATCAACGCGATGGCCTCTTCGTCCGAGGACACCTTCATGATGCCAACCACCGGACCAAAGCTCTCATCCCGCATCACCCGCATGTCATGGGTGACATTGGTCAGGATCTGTGGGGTCAGATAAGCGCCGCCGTCATCGGCTTCCATTGTTGCGATATGGGCGACCGCGCCGTCGGCCAGCGCCTCGTCAATCTGGGCGCGCACCTCATTGGCAAAACGGACATGCGCCATCGGGCCGATGGTGGTTTCGGGGTCAAGCGGGTTGCCCAGCCTGTAGCCCTGAACAATCTCAACAGCTTTTGCGACAAAGGAGTCGTAAAGGCTTTCGTGCACATAAATTCGCTCAATCCCGCAACAGCATTGCCCGGCGTTGAACATCGCCCCGTCAATCAGGGTGGCGACGGCTGAATCCAGATCTGCGTCTGCACGCACATAGCCCGGATCCTTGCCGCCCAGTTCGGTACCGACTCCGATAAATGTCCCTGCCGCGGCACGTTCCATCGCCTGGCCTCCCCCCACGGATCCTGTGAAGTTGACAAAATCCACATGGCGGCCCGAGATCAGTTCGGACGTCGTGTCATGTCCCAGGAACAGGTTCTGGAACACGTCTTCGGGAATACCTGCAGCGTGAAATGCCTCGGCCATGCGCTCACCCACCTGCAGGGTCTGGGCGGCATGTTTCAGCAGCACGGTATTACCGGCGATCAGCGCCGGGGCCACCGAATTGATCGCGGTCATATAGGGATAGTTCCAGGGCGCTACGACCAGCACGACCCCATGGGGCACGCGGTCGATCCGGCGCGTGAAGGCATCGCTTTCTTCGACAATGACCGGCGCTAGGGCGCTTTCGGCGATATCCGCCATATGCGAAGCGCGCTCGTTAAAGCCACCAAATTCGCCACCATAGCGCACCGGGCGCCCCATCTGATGGGCCAGTTCCACAGCCATCCGGTCCGTGGTCTTGCCAATTTCAGCGACCGCCGCACGCACCAGTTCGATCCGCTCAGCCAGCGTGCGTGCAGCCCAGGCCTGCTGGGCGGTTCTCGCCCGCGCTGCGGCCTTAACAGCTTCGGCGGTGTTGGCCAGAGGCCGCTCCAGGTAAACCGATCCGTCGATCGGGGAAATGCATTGAACCGTTCCGGTCATTTGCGAACTCCATTCAAAAGGCACAGCCTCATCCGTTCCGGGCTTCCATATTGGTGCAAAAGCACGCCCGGCCTTGAGACCGGCCCGCAAGTTGCTTGCGGGCCGGAGATTTTAGGGACAGTTTAGCCGTAGCGGTAGGGACGTCCGGCTTTCTGCATGTCAGCGTTGTACTTCTTGAAGATCTCGACAACCTTGGCCTTGGTCGGGCTTTCGGCTGCGATTTCGTCCCAGAAGGCGGTGGCGGCGTTTTCGACCTGGGCCCACTCTTCATCGGGGATCGAGGTCAACTGCATCTTGGTGCCGTTGACGCGCAGGCGCGCTTCTCCGCCCCAGTACCACCACTGGCGATAGTAGTGCGACTGGTCACAGCAGACGCGGAACAGGGTTTGCATGTCCTCGGGCAGTTCGTTCCAGCGGTCCATATTGGCAAAGAACGATCCCGCCCAGGCACCCGAGATATTGTTGGTCAGGAAGTAGTTGGTCACATCCGCCCAGCCGACGGTGTAATCTTCGGTGATGCCCGACCAGGCCACCCCGTCCAGTTCTCCGGTCTGTACCGCGACTTCGATGTCTTCCCAGGGCAAGGTCACCGGGATCACCCCGAACTGCGTGAGGAAGCGGCCCGCGGTGGGGAAGGTGAAGACCCGTTTTCCCTTGAGGTCTTCCAGCGAGTGGATCGGATCCTTGGTCGCAAAGTGGCAGGGGTCCCAGGATCCGCAGGAAATGTGTTTCACACCGACCTTGGAATATTCTTCGTCCCAGATCTCGTTCAGGCCGTACTGGTTGAACAGGACCGGCACGTCCAGGCTGTAGCGCGAGCCGAAGGGGAAATAGCCGCCGAAAACGGTGACCTCGGTTGGTGAGGCCATGGAGTCATCATCCGACTGCACTGCATCAATGGTGCCACGCTGCAGGGCACGGAACAACTCACTGGTGGGCACTAGCTGATCGCCGTAGAACAGCTCGATTTGCATACGGTCACCAGCAATGGTGTTGAACATCTTGATGGCCGGATCTATCACATGGGCCGCCAGTGACGGACCAGCATAGGTCTGCATCCGCCATTTGATGGTCGAGCTGGCCAGAGCGGGGGCCGCTAGCGGTGCGGCTGCCACGCCCATGCCGGCCGTTGTGAGGAACTTACGTCTTGAGGTCATTTTGTTGCTCCATGTTGTGGTGAATGAGAGCCCTTCGCGGACTTCTTCTTGGTTATTTTCCGTAGACATAATCGGGTAGCCACAGGGCGATTTCCGGGAACGTCATGATGATGGCGAGCGATAAGAACATCACCAGAACAAAGGGGGTGATCGACCCGTAGATGTCGCGCAGGGTTATTTCTGGCGGCGCCATAGCGCGCATCAGAAACAGGTTGTAGCCGAAAGGTGGCGTCATATAGGCGATCTGGGTCGTCACGGTGTAAAGCACCCCGTACCAGATCAGATCGAACCCTAGCGCCCCGACCAGCGGCACATAAAGCGGGGCAACAATCACCAGCATCGCGGTGTCATCCAGGAATGTACCCATGATGATAAAGCTGAGCTGCATCAGGATCAGGATGACCCAGGGGTTGAGGCTGAGGCGTTCGGTAAAGACGTCCTTGATCGCATTGACCGCGCCCAACCCGTCAAAAACCGCGCCGAACGCTAGTGCCGCCAGGATGATCCACATGAACATACAGCTGATGCCAAGCGTAGAGCGCACGCTGGTTTCAAACACCTGACGGGTCATCCGCCCCTTGAGCACCGCCGCGACAAAGGCGGTCATTGCGCCAATGGCCGAGCTTTCCACCAACGAAGTCCAGCCATTTACGAAAGGGATCATCATTGCAGCAAAGATCCCCAGCGGCAGCAGGCCGGCGCGCAGCAGGCGCAGCTTTTCCGCCATCGGCACGTCGCGTTCCTCTTTCGGAAGCGCGCGGCCGAGATCCGGGTTCAGCTTGCAGCGGATCACGATGTAAAGAATGAACATCGTGGCCATCATCAGCCCCGGCACGATACCGGCGAGCCACAGCTGCCCCACTGGCTGGCGCGCGATCATCGCGTAAAGCACCAACACTACCGAGGGCGGTACCAGGATGCCCAGCGAGGATCCGGCCTGGATCACGCCGGTCACCATGCGCTTGTCATAGCCCCGCTTCAGCAGTTCGGGCAGCGCAATGGTCGATCCGATGGCCATGCCCGCCACACTCAGCCCGTTCATCGCCGAGATCAGCACCATCAGCCCGATGGTGCCAATGGCGAGGCCACCGTTCAGCCCGCCCATCCAGACGTGGAACATGCGGTAAAGGTCGTCGGCGATCTTGGACTCAGACAGCACGTAGCCCATGAAGATGAACATCGGCAGGGTCAGCAGCGGATACCAGCTCATCAGCTTCATCGCGGCGGCAAAGCCGATGTCATAGCCCCCCCGATCCCCCCAGAGCGCCAGGGTGGCGATGACAGCGATAAACCCGATGGCGCCAAACACCCGCTGCCCGGTCAGCAGCATCAGCATCATCGAGGAAAACATCAGAATTGCGATCATTTCATAGGACATCAGATCACCTCACGCGGGATGTCTTCGCCGCGGATCCGAAGGATGTCCTTGGCCAGTTCGGAAAGGGATTGCAGCAGCATCAGGAAAATGCCCGTGCACATGATGGTCTTGATCGGCCAGAGAAAAGGCCGCCAGGCAGTGGCGCTGCGCTCGCCATATTTGAAGGAGTAGCTGAGCGAGTCATAGCCGCCATAGAGCAGCACCCCGAGATAGAAGATCAGGAACAGAACGGTGACCGCATCGGTCCAGGCCTTGCGCCGCTCGGACCACTCGCCATAAAGCAGGTCCATCCGCACGTTCGACCCCATCTGGATCGAATAAGGCCCGCCCAAGATGTAATAAGCGACCATGGCAAACTGTGCCATTTCCAGGGTCCAAAGCGATGGCAAAAAGAAGGTTTTCGAGATCGACGACCACATCAGAATGGCGATCATCACAAAGATCCCATACATCACGACCCGCCCGATCCAACGGTTCAAACGGTCAATCACCGCTATGTATCCACGCAGAATAGACATGTGTTTCCCTGTTGTTGTGTCCGACTTCCTGTCGTTCAGAATCCGGTTGTCAGCTCGCTGATCATTTGCGTCAGCATCGGTGTAAGAAGGCCTGCTATGCGATTGACGCCAGCAGGTGTGTCGATGAGGTCGTTCTTCACCTCGATCATCACATTTGGCAGGTCCCGCTTGATTGCATGTTCGCGCAGGGTGTGGGTGACGCCATCGGTGACCGAATAAGGTTCATTCAAGGCGGTCTTCAGCCCTGCCCCTTCAGACGCGCGCAGCAGGGCCTGGGCTGCCCGGTTGTCGCTGTCGTGCAGAATGCCCAGTTCGACCGAACGCCGCTCGCCATTGTAGACCGGGGTGAAGCTGTGGAGCGTGATCATGACCGGCGGTTCTGACCGGGCGTCAAGTGTGTCAGACAGAAGTTGGCGAAACGGGTCGTAAATCTGCTCAATCCGTGCGGCACGATCTGTGTCGGTCAGCAAAGCATTGCCGGGTATGTCAAAGACCTCACTTTTAGGAGGCATCGCATCAGCTCGCTCCGGGGGACGGTTGCAATCGTAAGCAAGGCGGCTGATGCGGCTGTACACGAACGGAGCGTCCAGAGCCCCCATGAGTTCGACGGACAGATCCATCGCGCCGATGTCCCAGGCGGCATGTGACCGGGCCGAAATTTCGTTCAGGCCCAATCCCTTCAGAGAGGCTGGAATAAAACGGCTTGCATGCTCACAAACCAACACGGCGCGCCCTTCGCCGCGGGGGTTCAGCACCCGTGCGACGGGGCCTTCAACCCCAGACAGAATCTCATGTTTCGGATGGTGTTTCATGGTGTTCATACAGTCCTTTCTTTGGGTGTTTCGTCAAGAGTTTTTTTTGCACCATAAAATACAAAGAGTGATTTTTTGAGTTGAAATCTTCGCCGCCATTCGCTCAGTTCACGGGAGGGTGAGACCCGGTTTCCTATTGATATTCATATGAATTTCGGGCAGCGAAGCTGCTGATCGACCCGTGCATCAGCTGCATCGCGCCGGAACGCCACAATGTCGTGCTTTCACTGAAATCGCGCCTTTGTTCCAGGTTGTCTGCCCTGAAAACCGATTCGCGAAGGGGCGGTTTTTTTGATGATACTGCCATCTTCAATGCAGCTTCAGTTGCGGCCGGACCCGCTTCATTGCGGTGGCCAGAACGACGCGCAGCAGCGCCCGCCATTTCCCCTGCACTGCGGCTTCGTGCACGAAATGCAGATACCTGTAGGTGCGCCGGGCCAACCAACCGTCGATGGTCATCGTACCCAGGGATTTCCCCATCAACGCCCCCACCGCGGACTGGCTACTTATCGCCACCAATGACCCACGATCCACATACCTGAACGGCAACAAAGCCTGCCCCGAGACGATCCGTCCCAACTGTTCCATCAGGAATTCGGCCTGTTGTGCGGCGACCTGAGCGCGAGGCGGCAGCGAGACACCCCTGTCAAGCCAGTCGCTGTCTCCACAGTCTCCGATCGCGAATACCCGGTTGTCGATTGTCGTCTGCAGGGTCTGACGCGTTCGCAGCCGGCCCAAAGATCCGATCTCGAAATCGGCCAGCCGTGCCAACAGATCTGGCGCCTTGATCCCAGCGGCCCAGACCGCCACCTCAGCAGGGACGAACCCGCCTCCGCGCAAATGTATCCCGTCCAGAGTTGCTTCTTCGACCATTTCGTTCAATCGCACGTCAACGCCAATTGCCCGCAGTTCGTCAGCCACCCGGTGCGATATCTTTTCAGGCAATGCCGGCACCAGCCTGTCTGAGGCCTCAACCAGCGTTATCCGGACCGAATTCGGCGTGCGCAGTTTGTAGATGCCGTGGCGGGCGAACTGCTCCATTGCCTCGCGCAACTCCGCTGACAGCTCCACCCCTGTGGCACCGCCACCGATCACACAGACATTCAGGCCTGAGACATCATCACCCAAAACACCTGTTTCCAACTGCAAGCACATGTTCAGCAACCGGGCCTGCAGAATCTTGGCCTGCTTGGGCGTATCCAGGAACAGGCAGTGTTCCGCTACGCCTTTGCAGCCGAAATCATTCGACCGGCTGCCGATGGCAATAACCAGATAATCATAGCCGATGACCCGTTCCGGTGCGATTTCAGCCTGGCTTTGATCCCGGACCGGCGCCAGCCGGATGGTCTGGTTTACACGATCGACGCTTTGCAGCCGACCCAGCCTGAAGGTGTAGTCATTGCGGTTGGAATGCTCCAGAAAGCTGACTTCTTCCTCCTGCCCTTTGGTTCCGGCGGCAAATTCATGCAGCGAAGGTTTCCAGATGTGGGTCAGGTTTTCGTCAACCAGCGTTACATGAGCCTGCTTCCTCCGCCCCAACGACTGGCTGAGCCGCGTGGCCAGGTTCAAGCCCGCAGCGCCGCCCCCGACGATGACAATCCTGGGCAGATCATTTTCCATGGTATCGACCTCCGTTCGGTAGGTACCAGTATTCCTTTCAATGCGCCGGGCATACACAGTGCATGCCCGGCGCGACTTCCGGCATTGGAAGAGGGATCAGAGGGAGAGAGCGTCCCTGCCGGAAATATGAGGAAGGTTCAGCGCCGTACCGACTGCCGCATAGGTCAGCTTGCCTGCGTGGGTGTTCAGACCGTTCATCAGGTTGGCATCGGCGCTGCAGGCCTCTTTCCAGCCCTTGTCGGCCAGGTTCAGCATGTGTGGCAGCGTGGCATTGCCCAAAGCGATCGTCGAAGTGCGCGCGACCGCGCCTGGCATGTTGGCGACGCAATAGTGCATGATGCCGTCGACCTCGTAGATCGGGTCGTCATGAGTGGTCGCTTTTGAGGTTTCAAAGCACCCCCCTTGGTCGATTGCCACATCCACCAGCACCGCGCCGGGCTTCATGGTCGACAGCTGGTCGCGCGAGATCAGCTTGGGCGCCGCCGCGCCCGGGATCAGTACTGCGCCGATCACCATGTCAGCCTGCGCGACCAGATCCGCAGTTGCACCCGAAGTTGCATATTGGTTCTTGAAGCTGTGGCCAAAGACATCATCCAGATACCGCAGGCGCGGGATTGACCGGTCGAGCACGGTCACATCCGCCCCCATGCCTGCCGCGATCTTGGCCGCGTGGGTACCGACGACGCCGCCGCCAATCACGACGACTTTTGCCGGTGCGACCCCGGGCACGCCACCCATCAGGACGCCACGGCCGCCATTGGCCTTTTGCAGGGTCCAGGCTCCGACCTGCGGCGCCAGACGGCCTGCGACTTCGGACATCGGCGCCAGCAAAGGCAGACCGCCATTGTTGTCGGTCACGGTTTCATAGGCGATCGCCGTTACGCCGCTGTTCAACAGATCATGGGTCTGATCCGGATCCGGTGCGAGGTGCAGATAGGTATAGAGGATCTGGTTCTCGCGCAGTTGCGCACGCTCAACGGCCTGCGGCTCCTTGACCTTCACCACCATTTCAGCCGTGGCGAAAATTTCGGCCGCAGTGTCCACGATCCCGGCACCGATCGCGGTATAATCTTCATCCGTGAAGCCCGCGCCCGCGCCCGCGCCCTTTTCCATGATGACCTGATGTCCACGCGAAATGGCCTCCAGCGCGGCAGAGGGCGTAATGCCAACGCGATATTCCTGATTTTTTATCTCTTTCGGGCAGCCGATCAGCATGGCGCTCTCCTTTTTCCGAGCCTGAGTTGTCATGTCTTTGACCGGGCCGGAGGTCTGATCCGGCAACGGTCTGGTGCACTGTTAGAATCATTTTTGTATTTTCGTCAACTGAAAATACATTATAGTGATGCAGAGAATCAGCGCGAATACGGAGAATGCAATGTTCAGAACTCACCTCAGCGAATCCGATGATCTGATCTTTCGAGCCCTGCAGCAGGAACAGGGGCGGCAGTCCGATCAGATCGAACTGATCGCGTCGGAAAACATCGTCTCTCTGGCTGTGATAGAGGCGCAGGGATCCGTGCTGACCAACAAATATGCCGAAGGTTATCCGGCGCGCCGCTACTATGGCGGCTGCGAAAACGCAGACACCGTTGAAGTCGCAGCAATTGAACGGCTCAAGACTTTATTTGATGCTGAATATGCGAATGTTCAGCCCCATTCCGGGGCCCAGGCGAATGGTGCTGTCAAGCTGGCGCTGCTGGAGCCTGGCGACAAGATTTTGGGCATGTCGCTTGACGCAGGTGGACACCTGACCCATGGTGCCAAACCGGCGATGTCGGGTAAATGGTTCCAGCCAATTCAATACGGGCTGCGCGACAGCGACGGGATGATTGACTACGATCAGGTTCAGGCGCTGGCGCAAGAACAGAAACCCAAGATGATCATCGCCGGTGCGTCGGCTTATTCCCGTCAGATTGATTTCGCCCGGTTCCGCGAAATCGCCGACAGCGTTGGCGCCTGGCTGCTGGTCGATATGGCCCATATCGCCGGGCTGGTGGCCACCGGTCATCACCCTTCTCCCCTGCCCCACGCCCATGTAGTGACGTCGACCACGCACAAAACGCTGCGTGGTCCGCGCGGAGGCGTGATCCTAACCAATGACGCAGCCATCGCCAAGCGCATCAACTCGGCCGTTTTCCCCGGTCTTCAGGGTGGCCCGCTGATGCATGTCATTGCAGCCAAAGCCGTGGCCTTTGGCGAAGCGCAGAAGCCGGAATTCAGCGACTACATCGGTCGCGTCGTCGACAGCGCCAAAGCCCTGGCCGAGGTCTTGATCGAACGCGGTTGTGACATCGTTTCAGGCGGCACAGACAATCACCTTATGCTGGTGGATCTGCGTCCCAAAGGGGTCAAGGGCAACGCCGCCGAGGCTGCTCTGGAACGCGCGGGCATCACCTGCAACAAGAACGGAGTGCCAAACGATCCCGAGAAACCGGCGGTGACCTCGGGCATCCGGGTCGGCACCGCTGCCGGGTGTAGCCGTGGCTTTGGCCCGGAGGAATTCCGTCAGATCGGCCATCTGATCAGCGACGTTCTGGATGCGCTGGCGGAAAACCCGGACGGCAATCGCGATGTCGAACAGAGCACCCGTCAGGCAGTTCGCAGGCTTTGCGCGAACTTCCCGATCTACTGACCCCAGTCAGCTGCAGCCAGCAACAGACTGCACTCTGCCCGGACAAAAGGCAGGGTGCGCAACGCGGAGGACATCATGTTCCTGAGCATCTTCGAAATCTTCAAGATCGGGATCGGCCCTTCAAGCTCGCACACCATGGGCCCAATGGTTGCAGCCGCTCGGTTCTTGTCGGATCTGCCCGACGCCTGCAGGTCCAGGGGCGCGACCCCGCACGGCCTGACCTGCACTCTTTATGGCTCTCTCGCCTATACCGGTAAAGGACACGCAACCGATCGGGCGGTGGTACTTGGCCTGATGGGTTATGGTCCGGAAACGCTGGACCCCGATCAAAGCGATACGCTTCTTGGCGGGATCACCCGATCGCAACAGCTGGACCTGCCTGGGCTGAACACCATCCACTTTGCCCCCGAAGACCATGTGATTTTCGACTATGGACCGGCACTGGACGGGCACGCCAACGGGATGATCCTGTGCTGTCGCGACAATCAGGACGCAGTCATTCTTGAGCAGACCTATTACTCCATCGGCGGCGGTTTTGTGGTGACTGAACTGGAACTGTCAGAAAGCCGCGATGACAGCCGCCCGCACGAGGAGAAGGCCCTGATCGGCGTGCCGCACCCTTTCACCACTGCCGCAGAGATGCTGCAGATGGGGGTGGCAACGGGCAAAAGCATCGCTCGGATGACATACGAAAACGAAACCTACCACATGCCCACGCCCGATTTCGAAACCCGGCTCTGGAACGTATGGGAGGTGATGAATGCCTGTATCGATCGCGGCCTGCGCGTCGAAGGGGAGCTGCCCGGCGGATTGGCGGTGCAGAGACGCGCCAAAAGCATCTGCGAACAATTGCACGCCGAACAGGACGGAAACATGAGGCAGCCACACAGCGGCACCGAATGGCTGAACGTCTACGCCATGGCGGTGAACGAAGAAAATGCCGCCGGGTCGCGTGTCGTGACCTCGCCGACGAACGGCGCGGCAGGCGTCGTGCCTGCGGTTCTGCGCTACTATCGCACTCATTGCATTGGTGCCACCGACAAGGGCGTGCAGGACTTCCTGCTGACCGCCGCGGCCATTGCCGGGATCATCAAACACAACGCGTCAATCTCGGGCGCCGAGGTCGGATGTCAGGGAGAGGTAGGGTCTGCCTCGGCCATGGCAGCCGCAGGGTTGTGCGCGGCGCTGGGTGGCAGCAACATGCAGATCGAAAATGCCGCCGAAATTGCGCTGGAGCACCATCTGGGCATGACCTGCGATCCGGTGAACGGCCTGGTTCAGGTGCCCTGCATCGAACGCAACGGGCTTGCGGCGGTCAAAGCGGTCTCGGCGGCGGCGTTGTCTTTGCGGGGCGATGGCACGCATGTCATGCCGCTCGACGCCTGCATCGAAACAATGCGCCAGACCGGTCTCGACATGGGTGAAAAGTACAAGGAAACCTCGCTGGGCGGGCTCGCCATCAACTTCCCGGCCTGTTGAGCCTCTTTTCATTGCGCAAATGACTCGTGGAAAAAGTGCTGCAAGAGGGGCAGGAACTGTCTTTACCTGGACGTGTTTTTTGTGTACCTAGAAATACAAATAGAAGGAATCGGACATGAACAAGCAAACAACCAACTCCTGGGAACAGAGAGACATGGCCAATGTCTTTCACGGTTTCACCGACATGGGCACGCTCAACTCGAACGGACCCGTCGTCCTGACACATGGCGAAGGCATCCGCGTCTTTGACGTGCACGGCAACAGCTACATCGACGCCAATTCGGGCCTGTGGAACAATGTGGCTGGCTTCAATCACCAGGGCATAATCGACACGATCTGCGAACAGGCGCAGAAATTCCCAGGCTATCACGCCTTCTTTGGCCGCGTCGCGGACACCACCGTCGCGCTTTCGGAAAAGCTGGTCGATCTGTCGCCCTTTGACGAAGGCAAGGTCTATTACACCAACTCGGGTTCCGAGGCGAATGACACGATGGTCAAGATGCTTTGGATGCTGCATCGTCGGAACGGCCAGCCCCAGCGGCGCAAGATCATCACCCGCCAGAACGCCTATCACGGCGTGACCGTTGTCACCGCCTCAATGACCGGCAAGGCATATAACGAAGAATTCGGCCTGCCCCTGCCCGGCTTCCTGCATGCGGACTGCCCGCACTACTGGCGCTTCGGCAAGGACGGCGAATCCGAGGCTGAGTTCGTCCAGCGCCTGGCCCGCAACCTCGAAGAGCTGATCATCAAGGAAGGCCCCGACACCATCGCTGGCATGTTTGCCGAACCTGTCCAGGGTGCTGGCGGCGTGATCCCGCCCGCAGCAGGCTATTTCGAGGCCATCCGCCCGATCCTGCGCAAATACGACATCCCGCTGATCGCGGATGAGGTCATCTGCGGCTTTGGCCGCACCGGCGACATGTGGGGCAGCGTGAAATACAACATGGAACCCGATGCCATCGTCGCTTCCAAATGCATCACCGCTGGTTATTTCCCAATGGGTGCAATCATTCTGGGCCAGGGGCTCAGCGACGAACTGACCCGCGTCAGCGAAGAGGCCGAGGAATTCCCGCATGGGTTCACTGCTGGTGGCAACCCGCTGGGCAGCGCCATCGCGCTGAAATCGCTTGAGGTGATCGAAACCGAAGGCCTGCTGGAAAACGTGAACCGGGTCAGCCCGCGCTTCCTGGAACGTCTGCACAAACTGGGCGAACACAAATACGCGGGCGAAGCCCGCGGTGTTGGCCTGATGGGCGCTGTCGAGCTGGTCGCGGACAAGGCAACTAAAGAACCGCTGCCGGGTGACCTTCAGGTGTCGGAACGTATCGCCAACAAGGCGCTGGAAAAGGGGCTGATCTGCCGCCCTCTGGGTGCCGCAATCGTGCTGGGCCCTCCGTTCACCATCACCGAAGAGGAAATCGATCAGGTCTTTGACATCCTTGAAGAGACCATGGCGGAAGTGTTCGCAGATGTCGGTCTCTGATCACTTCTCCTGGGATCTGAGGCCACCGGGTGGCGATCTGGTCCCGGGAACCTCGTTGACCCCCTCCTCTCCCCCTCCCGGAGGGGTGTTCAACGAAACGGGAAACGGGCCTTTCGTGTTTGGCTGCCCCCATCCGGACAGCTCGTTTTCCACCCTTGCGCGTTTGCCCCTGTTGCGACGGCATCCGGCCTTTGCCAGGCGGACACTGGATCGTGCAGCGATCCGTTTGGTTAAGACGCTTGCCCGGGCTCTGGACTGCCCTGCTGTTCTGACCTCATCCGGAAATGGCGAGGTCCGGTCAACAGACCCTGCCTCGCTGCGCGGCTGGTTGCCTCTAGAATGCGACCAAATCGTGCCGATCATCCTGCAAGTGACAGACGACGCCTGTTCCGGAACTCAAGGTCAGCCCTTTACCTTGCGCACCCTGGACAATGCAAATCTGCCCCGCGTGCTGATCTCCGTTCCGGCGGATCAGATCCGCGGTTCCAAAGACATCCGGCACCTGACCCGCCTTCTGACCCAGGCGTTGCAGGAGCTTGCCGACACACAGACACATCAAAACATCAGGTGAGAACCATGGCCGGCCAAAAGCTGAACTTTCAGTCCGCTGAGGACGTCAGAAGCTATATCAACGAAAAACCCCTCAAACATGTGAAGGTCGGCTTCTTCGATGTCGACGGTGTGTTTCGCGGCAAGTTCATTGCCCGCGACAAATTCCTTTCGGCGCTCGATGGCGGATACAACTTCTGTGATGCGGTCCTTGGCTGGGATGTCGCTGACGAGCTCTACGATAACTCCGAGTTCACCGGCTGGCACACTGGTTTCCCAGACGCCAGCCTGCGCATCATCCCCGAAAGCGGCATGATCCTGCCCTTTGAAAACGAAACCCTGTTCTTCACCAGCGAGTTTTCGGGCCGCAGCGAGGCGATCTGCCCAAGGGGTATATTGCGCCGCGTACTGCAGCGGGCCGAAGATATGGGCTTCAGCGCCAAAGCGGCCATGGAGTTTGAATTCTTCATGTTCCAAGAAAGCCCGGATAGTATCGAGGAAAAAGGCTTTCGCGATCTGAAAACCCTGTCACCGGGCAACTTCAGTTATTCAGCTCTGCGTTCGATCATGTTTGAAGATCTCTACCAGGACATTCTCGACACCTTCGGCTCCATCGGCATCGAACTGGAGGGGCTACACGCCGAAACCGGTCCCGGTGTGGTCGAAACCGCCATTGCCGTCGATGATGCGCTGGCGATGGCCGACAAGGCGTCGATCTTCAAGGCATTCATGAAGATCCTCGCCCAGAAGCGTGGGCTGATGGCGACCTTCATGGCGAAATGGAACCAGAATCTGTCCGGACAAAGCGGCCACACACATCTGTCACTTTGGTCGGTGGATGGAAAGCCGCAGTTTTACGACCCCGAAGGGCACCACCAGATGAGCACGACCATGCGCCACTTCCTGGGTGGTCAATGTGCGTACCTTCGGGAACTCGCTGCGCTGATCGCGCCCAATATCAACAGCTATTCCCGCCTGACACCGGGTTATTGGGCACCCACCGCGGCGACCTGGGGGGTCGACAACCGCACCGTCGGGATCCGGGTCATTCCGGGGTCCGAAAAATCGCACAGGCTGGAATACCGCACGCCGGGGTCGGATGTGAACCCTTACCTCTCGATGGCTGCCGCCATCGGATCGGGTTTGCTTGGGATTGAGCGGGGAATTGAGCCCGGCCCTGAGGCAACCGGAAACGCCTATGCGGTGGATGTGCCGCTGGATCGCCAGTTGCCGACCAACCTGGAAAGCGCAGGCATCCTGTTTGACAAATCCGAAGCTGCCCGCGACCTGTTCGGCGACGCATTTGTCACCCATTTTGCAGCTTCCCGGATCTTTGAGGCACGCCAGTTTGGCCGCGCAGTCACCGACTGGGAACTTCAGCGATATTTCGAGGTGCTCTGACTCCATCGCCTGGGAGGCCGGATGTTCAGCCGGTCTCCTTTGCATCTTGCGGGAGGTCTGGCCGACCTACAAGTTGACTGATCAACGCTATGTAACTGACCTTGGACTTGGCAAACCGAGAAAATTGCGGCGGTCACCTGGCTCCGGTTTATTACATAAATTGCGTTAGATGATTCATCTGGTGAAGCCTGCATGATAGCTAGAAGCGATGAGCAGCTGGGCCCCTACGAAAAATAAGAACACGAACTGGTCTGACTACGAAAAAGCGTTGTAAGCGCCGGAGATCGCTCTCAATCTGGTTTGATACTGAGATGACGTGGAACCCTCGGCCAAACGGAAAGCACGAGCTGCGTTGCCAATTCAATGACGCTGCAATCCAGACTTGCCTGACAATAAAGGTGTTGTTTGGCCTGTCGTTCCGGCAGACGACAGGTTTTGCTAAGAGCTTACTGAAGTTGGTCGGGTTAGATTGGGCGGTGCCCGATTACGACACCCTTTGCCAACTGTAGAAGGCGTTGAACTTCAGCTTGCCTAGTAGGGAGCGGGATTTATTGAGGGGAATACAAGCGGCATCGGAAACTAGCCCCGCGAGAGCGCTGAGAGCCTCAAGGTCTACATGCGCAGAACCAGAACGGCGGCAGGAAGCACATGCTGCCCGGTAAAACATCCATATGGGAACTTCCAGAAGCCGGTCCGACCGGCGGCCGGTGAGATTGCACCGAAACACTGCATCACCATGCTTGTCGACCACGGAATGGACGTAGACCGACCTGTCGAACCAGGGATGTCTTGGAAAAAGAACCTCGCGCCGGTCGGCAACGTGGGTGTTCTCGCGTTCAGTTGTACAATACCGAACGACCGCATTGAACCGCACCGGGTTTGCCGGAGGCTGATTTCAGTTAGTCAGCCAACGATCTACCAGACAACATTAAAGCCCCACAGCACTGACAGTGGTTGCGAAACAATTAGATGACAAAGAAGAAAACAGGCTGGCCCTTCCTGGAAGGCTTTATAGACGATGGAAAACAGGAGATTCACCTGTTCACAGACTACCGTTGGAATGACGGTTCCATAAGTCGTCGATGGCACATAGACCCCAAGCACTATGACAGAGATCAGATCGTAGTGCGCTCAATCACACTCGAAGTATCAGTACTAGGTTCCGCCGGTCAGTAGGAGAACCACTCTGAATGTCCCATGTTGCCTTCAAAGTCACCGTATTCGACCATCACGCTACGAGAACCAAATGTTGGGAAGGCAACTTCCTGACCGCTCTCCGACACAAACGTCGCTGGCCAAGGTGATAGCGAGCCAAATACTTGATGGATATTTTGGCAGGTTTGATTTGTTCGATCGCAAGATCGAATACTCCAATCCCATTGTCTGGGCATATCCCGCTCTTTGTAAGACCGCCCCCAAAACCAGATCACATGAGTACGGTTCAGCCATTCGTATTCTGGAAGACTGGTATCAAGTTCTCCCTCTCCACCCGGCCCTCCCAGTTCTGTCGGCAACTTGGCAAAAGTGCAGACCCCGAATGGAGGCAGGCTCGGCCAGGGTGTAATGCGACGGATCATCGTACGGTATGCACGCGCGCAAACCACTCCTGGAGGAAATCCGCCCGCCATGCATAGCATAATGGCGCAGTCGATGTCATAAGCCTGCCCTTTTTCCGGCACTCCGACCGTTACCATAGCTCCAATCATCAATAGCGCAGTTGGTCGTATCATATTGGTTCCCCTATGAAGTTTTCACAACTCCTTTCATCAATATGCTGTATTATTCAATATGTCATATTGACTCTATATAACTTTATGATCTTAGTGTCGTGAAGTAGAAGGGCTCTCGTGGGGAGAGTCCGAACATGCCAATAGCGCGCAACCAAATCCTGATCACCATCGATGGTGTTAAAGACTTGTCCGAGAAGGGCATCGCGTTCCGCTGTAGGTATGAACTCGTAGGGTTCACAGACGATGGCAAACCGCGTTACCAGTGCATCTATCTGCGCGAGGGTGAACCGGAAGCTATTTTGGTCTCAACCAGAGTTACACCACTCGGACCCGAGCCACGGTACTTCAACATATGGCCAGGGCTTTTCAAACATCATCTCGAGTTTGGTGACGGGCGCGATCTGCGCTTTGGCCTTAACTATGAGCTCACCCTCGAGGAGCGCAGCTGACGTCATCGCTTTTAGCCGAGACGGCACAGCCCGAACTTCTGGCTGGACATTTCACGGTTCGAGACCAGCTTGGGCAGGTTTGATTGAAGAGACCAAAGCTGCGGTCGAATTAGCCCCTCTGAGGAATGCGCCTCATTCTAACCGCACTGACATTCTCTCCCTGATCCGTGCTACTGCCAATCGCCATGCAGGCAACCGTGCGCTGCCTATGGTCGGCCTAGATAATGGCAACTGGCAAGTCTTGTTCCGCTCCTTGGTTGAAGTCGAAAGCAGCTACAACCCGACCGCCGTCAGTCCCAAGGGTGCTTATGGTTTGGGTCAACTCATGCCAGACACGGCCCGCAGTCTCGGCGTAAACCCGCGCGATCCGTCCCAAAACCTCGATGGCGCGGCGCGGTATTTGCTCGCGCAACTCGCCGCGTTCAAGGACATCGACCTGGCGCTCGCAGCCTACAATGCCGGGCCGCACCGCGTGGTCGAGTATTCCGGCATCCCGCCCTTCACCGAGACCCGCGATTACATCGCGCGCATCCACCGGATCCGGTCCCGGCTGTCGGGAACACCCGTTTCAGCGCCGAACATCCGGGTCGCAGACCGGGCCCCAAGTCGGGCGCCGGTTCTCATCGATCTTCAGTAAAACAAGGGAACTTCGCATGCTTCGACATCGCCTCAGCCACCTTTTGCCTGTCACTACAACCCTGACGGCTTTCGCAACACCCACCCTCGCGCAAGACTTGTCGCCGATCCAAACCATGCTGGAAACCGTCGAGGCCGCGCTGACCGGTCCCATCGGGATTGCAGTCGCCACGCTCGCGGTCATCGGCACCGGTTTCATGTGCATGATGGGACGGCTCAACTGGGGTTGGTTCGCCTCGGTCATCATCGGGATCGTGCTGATCTTCTCCGCCGGCACCATCGTCGACGGATTCTCCTGAGAACCGAGTAGAGCAGTGGCAGAACGATCCCCCCTCTTTCTGGGCCTCGCCCGTCCGCCCAAATATCTGGGCTTGCCCGTTGGATACCTCGTGGTACTGGCGACCGGGGTCGTTCTGCCGTTCATCTGGACGAAGTCGATGATGTTCTTCCTGATCGGGCTCGTGGCATATCCGATCCTCTGGTTCGTCGCCGACCGCGAGCCGCATTTTTTTGAGGTCCTGCGCGTCTCCTATGGCGCGGTGCGCCCGACAAAGAACCGGGCCTTGCATGGAGGCGACAGCTTTGGCGCTTGATGCGGGCACTCTTTCCACTCACGGAACCGCTCTGCTTCATGCCAGCGGAGATGACTTCGCGCGGGAGAGTTACCTCGCGGAGCACCTGCCGTATTTCGCGCTAGCGAATGATGATGTGATGGTGCTGCGCGAGGGGGACCTTATGGCGACCCTGCGCCTTGATGGTCTGAATCCGATGACCACAGAGGATGCCCGGCTCGACGCGCTCAAACGCGCGGTTGCCGCCATCGTCGCCCAGACCGGCAATGCCTTCGGCTTCTACATCCACCGCATCTCGGTGCCGCAGGATCTTGGGATGCGTCCTATCGAAGGCGACAGCTTCGCCGCCGCGATCGATGCCCGCTGGCAGGCCCATGTCAAAGACCTGCACCCGGCCAAGCGCCAGCTCTATCTCAGCGTCATCCGGCGCCCCGATATCTCCGCGCGCATCCCGCTTCTGCGGGCGCTGGCCCGCAAAGCCTGGGTCAAGGATCGCGCGACGCGCATGCAGGAGCTGAACGAGGTCATGGGCTTCTTCGAGGTGGCGCTTGCCTCGGCCAACCCCGTCAGGCTCACGAAGTCGGGCGGTGAATGGCTGGGCTATCTCAACACGCTGAACGCAGGCAGCTTCTCCCCCATCGCCTTCGGGCAAAGCGCCCTGCCTCTGTCGCACACGCTGAGCAATTGCCGCGCCACCTTTGATGGCGATGTCGTCACCCTGACCGACGCCGTGACTGGGAGGGTAAGATACGGCGCGCTCTTTTCGATGAAGACCTATCCAGCCCTCACCGATGTAACCCTTCTCGATGCGCTCGACCTGCCACTCGACATCGTGCTGACGAATTCCTTCAGCCCGATCCCGAACAACATCATGGCTGAGCGCATCCAGCGCATCATCCGCCAAATGCACGCCTCCGACGACGCCGCCGTCTCCTTGCGTGAACAACTCGGCCAGGCCGCGGACGACCAGGAGGCAGGACGCATCGCCTTTGGCGACCATCACTTGTCGATCGCCGTCTATGCGCCGGACCGCGTCATGCTCGAACGCGCCGCCGCCCAGATCAAGCGCGTGGGCCAAGAGATCATGTCTGTCATCGTGCGGGAGAACATGGCGCTCAAAGCCACTTACTTCGCGCAGTCGCCCGGCAATTTCGGCTACCGCGCGCGCAAGACGCCGATCTCCTCGATCAACTTCGCGGATTTCGCCGCCCTGCACGGCAGCGTCGAAGGACGGGGGCCGGACCAATCCCCATGGGGCCAGACGATCTCGGTCCTACCCACGGTCGGCACCTCTGGCTATCGCTTCAATTTCCACGAGGCGGGAGACCCAAGCAAGGAACCCACCGTCGGCCATACGCTCGTATTGGGCCGCACGGGCACCGGCAAGACGCTGACCACCGCCTTCCTTGCAGCCCAAGCACAACGGGTCGGTGCGCGGCTCTTTTTCTTTGACAAGGATCGCGGTCTCGAAATGGCGGTCCGCGCCCTTGGCGGCCGCTACAACGAGATCCGCGCGGGCGTTCCTACAGGCCTTAACCCGCTCGCCACCGAAACCGACGAACGCGGCCGGGCCTGGCTCTCGGACTGGTTGGCGACACTTCTCACGCGCAATGGCACGCTCTCGGGCGAGCAATCTCGCCATATCCAGAGCGCGGTCGGCCAGAACGCCGATGCGGGCGCGGCTCTGCAGCGCTTCGCCAGTTTCGAGACCCTGTTCCAGTCGCTTGATGACGATGGCGAGCTGCAATCTCGCGTTGCCGAATGGGCGCCAGGCGGACGCTATGGCTGGGTCTTTGACGAGCCCGAACGCGGCGCGGGACTCAAACTCACGGGCGATATCGTCGGGTTTGATATGACCGAAATCCTCGACATGACGACCGAACGCATGGCGGTGCTCTCCTACATCTTCCGCCAGATCGAACGTGTGGTCGAAGACCGCCGCCCCACCATCATCGTCCTCGACGAAGCCTGGAAGCTTCTCGACGATCCGTACTTCGGGGCACGGCTGGAGAATTGGCTGGTGACGCTACGCAAGATGAACTGCGTCGTGATCATGATGACGCAGTATCCCAGCCAGCTGCGCGACAGCCGCGTTGGCAAGACCATCGTCGAGACAGTCCCAACCCAGATCCTCTTCCCGAACGATCGTGCCACCATCTCGGATTACGACTTCCTGCGCGTGAACGCCAAGGAAGCAGCCCTTCTCGTGCAGCCCACCATCGGCCAGCGCATCGCGCTTGTCCGCTCGGCGGGCGACAGCGTCTTCGTCGATGCGGACCTCTCCGCCCTCGGCGACCTCCTGCCCATCCTTGGCGGCGGTGCCGCCGGCGAGGCCCGCGTGCCGGCCGATTGGCGTGCCAATCCCGATTTCTGGAGACATGTGATATGAGTTCGAAACTCCTCCTCGCGCTTTGCGCCGCCGCGAGCCTTCTGTCGGCTTGCGAGAAATACACCGAACAGACCTCGCCTTGCTTCGGTCGAAACGGCGAGCCGCAGGTCACGCGGACCGCCCTCTCCTTCTCGATCATGGGCGCTCCAGTTCAGGAGGCTGCAAAGTCTGACTGCAGCTTCGAGCCTCTGCCCCGTCCGGAATGAGCCGCGCCGCGATCATATCCGCCGGGCTCTGCCTCGGCCTCAATGCCCTGCCCGCGCATGCCCAGGGCGTGCCGACGCAGGATAATTCCGCGATCGGCCGCGCGATTGCGCGGGTGACGGCGCTGGCCGAGGATCTGGGCGTCCAGCAGGACAAGGATCGGACCGAGTCCACGCTCGCTGATGTCCAGGCCGACCAGCTGCGCGTTCTCGAGGAGATGACCGCCGCGATCACTGGCCCCGGCTTTGACATCCGTGCGCTCGAGGGCAATGCGGATTTTGGCGTGGCGGCAGTCTATCCCAATAGCGATCCGAGCCCGATGAACAGCCGACTCTTTGGAGAGGGCCGCGAGACGGTCGAGATGATGATCGTCGAGGTCGCGGGCGAGTTCGCAAGCGCCCCCGGCGTGGCCCGCGCGGGTCTCTCGGCCACACAGTGGCGCTGCCTCTTCCAGGCCCTGATCAAGCAGGAAAGCCGCTTCAGCGTCGCCGCCGAAAGCCCGGTCGGGGCCTATGGCCTGACCCAGCTCATGCCCGGCACGGCCTCCGATCTCGGCGTCGACCGCTATAATGTGAAGGACAACCTGCGCGGCGGGGCCCGCTATATCACGACCCAGCTCAACCGCTTCGGCAACATCCCCCATGCCCTCGCGGCCTATAACGCGGGGCCGGGGCGCGTGGTCGAATATGGCGGCGTGCCGCCCTTTGCTGAGACGCAGGGCTACGTGCGCAATATCTCGAAGTTCTACAACGAATACCTCGCCGTGGTGGGTGGCGCCGATGCGCTCGGCACGCTCTCGCCCTCGGACTTTGCCCTGGCCGAATATGCCAGCATCTCCGAGGCGGGCGTCTATTACGCCGCTGACAGTTCGGCCACGACCGAACAGGTCATCAACCGCCTCCGCGCGATCATCCTGCAGATCGATGCGCAGCCCAATGCCAAGGCAGCCTGGGAGCTCAACACCTACGCCAAGGCCGAGATCGGCCGCATCCTCAATCTCCGCGTCCGGCTGATGGCGGCAAACCAGCAGCGCGAGGCGGCCTACGCGCAGCACCTCGTGGCCGACCGGCTGGCCGAGCGCGATTTCATGCAGATGGGAGTTCCTGAATGAGAAGATTTTTTCTGGTGACCACCGCGGTCATCGCGCTTGGCCTCTCCGAGCCCGCCTCGGCCCAAGGCGTTCCGACCTTCGACGGCTCGCAGCTTGGGCAACTGGTCGCGCAACTCGAGCACATGGCCGAGGACCTGAATGTCCAGATGCAGCAGCTCGCCACCATGCGGCTGGAACTGGAAACCCAACTGTCGCAGCTTACGAACCTTGAGGCGCAACTGACCTCGCTGATCGAAGGTAGCGGGTTGGGTGAACTCTTTGCCACCGTCGAAGAATTCCGCGCGCTGCGTGGCAAGCTCGTGGCCCCCCTCAACACCGCACAGTCGCTGGCCAGCGGCGATTTTCTGAGCGGCTTCAATCCCGGCGCCGAGCTGTCGGCTTCGGTCGAGCGCGTCCTTTCGGGCAGCGGCTTCACCTCAGAACGCCTCAGTACACTCTCGGGATCGGATCAGCCGGCCGACAACCGCATCGCCACCTCCGCCGGTGCCAGTGCGATGTTATCGGTTGCAGCGCAGGAAAGCCACGAAGAGGCGGGCCAAAGCCTCGAGCGGCTTGAGACCATGGTCGGGCTCATTGACGATCAGGACGGGCTGAAGGCCGCCGTCGATCTCAACACCCGCGTCACCGCCGAGCTCGGCATCATCCTGACCCAGATCTGGCGGCTGGAAGCGGCGCAAGGCGTCAGTGCGGGTCAGCTTGGCGTTGTCGATGCCGCGACGCTGGCGGATGAGCGCAAATTCCGTTCGATGGCGGTGGATCCATGAGGACCTCCAAGCTTACCCTGAGCCGTTTCACCTTGATGGAAGCCGGACTTCTGAGCCTTTCGCTTGCCCTGCAACTCGGCCTCCTTGTCTTGCCCGACGCAGCAGCGGGTCAGGATCGGCCCTTCACCTCGATGGAGATCGCACGAGACGAAGAGGATGCGTGCCGCGTCCCCAAACCCCCCGCCGATCTGGCCGAGACCGCCTACTTGCGCAACGGCTACCGCGCAATTCTGCGCGTCTTGATCGCCGAAGAGGCCCTCATCTCTGAAACCTGCACCTGTCTGCTGGACCAATTCACCTGGGATCAGGCAATTGACGCCCTGCCCCGGTTCCAGACCTCGGACAACCCGCGCCTGCCCTTCAAGGTACTCGACCTCTACGCCAAGGCCGATGCGCTCGAAGCCCTGATTACGGAGGCTTGTACCGAGTAAATGGGAGTTATTCGCGACATCCTGGGACAGGTCGACGCTGCGGTGAACACCGTGGCGCAGGACGGTTTTGTCTCCTCGGCGGCCTCGGTCGGCAATGTCATTTCGGCAGGGGCCACCCTCCTCCTCGTGCTTCTGGGCATCAACGCCGTGTTGCAACTCCGCCCCCTGCCCTTCGGCACCGGCTTTGCCTTCGGAATGAAGGTGGCACTTGTGGGGATATTCGCACAAAGCTGGGACAATTTCAGCGTCATCTATGACATTGTCACCCGGGTGCCCGACTCCGTCGGCGCTTCAATCCTCGCGCTCACCGGCTCGGGCGACGAGGCCGGGGTCTATGAGAGCCTCGACAATATGGTCGCCCGCATCACCGCCTACGGCGACACGATCGGCGACCGCGCAGGCTGGGTCTTCGGCGCGGTCCTCGGCGCGATCTTCTTCGTGCTTTCCGCCGTCTTCGCCGCTGTCACCGCCGGGATCATCGCCTTCGCCCGCATCGTCTTCGCGCTGATGATCGTCATCGCCCCCTTCATGATCGTGACCTCGCTCTTCAAACCGACCCAGTCTCTCTTCGAGGCCTGGACCCGCGCCACCATCGGTTATGCACTCATGCCGGTCGCCGCCGCAGGCGCCGCGGGCATCATCGTCGCCATCGCCGAGGCCATCGGCGACGCCTCCGCAGATCCGGGCGATGTCGAGACCGTCAGCCTCATCCTGCCCTTCCTCGTCATCCTGATCCTCAGCGCCGGGATCATGGCTTCGGTCCCCTACATCGCCTCCAACCTCACCGGCGTCGTCGGTATTGCGTCCAATGCCGTGGGTCTCACGGGCCTCGCGCGGCAAGGCTTCGTGAACACGCGGGAGTATGGCACCGGTACCACCTCGCGCCTCGTCACCGGAAAATCGCCGCACGAGCTGAACCAGATGGCCAATGCGGGCGTGGTCAAGACCGGCGAGATGATCCGCCAAAGCCCCGGCGCGCTCCTCTCCGCAGCCAAGGCCTTCCGCAAACCTTGATTTGAAAGACGACTGACTTGAAGAAGCCTGTAACCAGTTCTCCCGCGCCTGATCGCGACGCTTTCGAGGTGGATTTCATCTACGGGCCAAGACGGCGTGAGCGTTTCGCCTGGTTCGTTGCGGCGGCCGGCGTACTGGTCGGCGTCGCCGGCATGGTCGCGGGCGCGAGCCTCTTTCCCC